>Ga0310695_10000436_pt1 | contig 108736 bp, 77 predicted proteins | sample RumenRJG_04DNA_FD_203882 | JGI IMG/M metagenome (GOLD analysis project Ga0310695, IMG submission 203882) | Bovine rumen microbial communities from Lethbridge, Alberta, Canada - RJG_04 (v2) (version 2) | ecosystem: Host-associated > Mammals > Digestive system > Stomach > Rumen | place: Canada...
AGTTTTGCTTGTTTTTGATTTCCAACACTAAGATAGGTGAAATTTCTGACATGACAAAATCCTGAGCAACTTTTTGTTGCTCAGGTGCTTAAAAAGTTTAGTTTATAATGGTTTTGCGGAATTAAGGATTATATATAATTAATGTGCTTTGAAAACTACCGCATCTGATAGCACCCATTTTCCAAAGTTTAGACAGCGAAATGCGCCCTGATGGCAGGCAGAGCCATCAGGACGCACTTACAATCATGGTTACTATATACTAAAATACTATTACAAGTGTGTTATCATCGATTGATCACTTGATGACCTTGGTGGTGGCCTTCGTGCCGTCACTGTAGGTGGTCACCATGATGGTCACGCCGTTAGCCTGCTGCATCTCCTGACCAGCCACGTTGAAGTAGCGAACGCTGGCGACAGCCTTGTCGGCGTTCATCTCGTCGATGCCGGTGCGGGGACCTTGAGCGCAATAAACATACTTGTCATCGCTGTTCGGATTCACATACACGCCCAGCGTGTAGCTGTAGCCCACGGGAACGGTGTACATCTCGGTAGCGCCAGCAAACAAGGGGTTAGACTCGGTGTTAGCGGCTTCACCCATAGCGGTGGGCTGCAGTGCGTTCTCGGCACCGTAAACCACGTCATCAATGATGTAGTAGAAAGGCACTTGGGGACGGTTAGCCTCGTTCTCGGCATCACTCTTGCTGGGATCCCAGTAGAACTCACCCCAAGGATTGTAGCCCAGGGTAACAGTGGTGGTGTAGCTGCCATCGGAACCCTCGTTCAGCTGATAAGGATGCTCATTGCCAAACTCGTCAATCATCATCAGCCAGTAGCCGGGATAGGTCAACTCGGGGGTGACGGGATTGTCCTCACCCTTCACCTGGAACTTGTCCATGCAGAAGTAGGCAGCGGTGTTCATGCCATAATCGCCAACATCAGTGGAATTCAAGGTGAAATAAACCGAGGTCACTTCGCCCAGTCCCGAGAGGTCAAAGAAGGTCCAGTCATTAGCTGCGATGAGTTGTCCGTCGGTGTACTCCACGAGGTTCATCGAAACCGTCGTCTCGCTACCGTCCTCGGCAACACCGTGAGCAACCAGTTCGAAGTAGTCGCCCTCGGCAAAGGGACGGCCAAAGCCATCACCATGCTCGCAGCCGTAGTAGGGCCAGGGGTGGTTGCAGACGTAAACGCCAACGGGCTCGAACGTCATCTCGCCATCGCTGTTGACAAACATCACTTGGTTGCTCGGACCCTCATAAGCCCAGCTGCTGTAATAAGCCACAAGGTAGGGCTCTGCGGGATCGGCGCTCACCGAGCCGTCCTCGTTGATGACACAGCCGCCACCAGCCATGCAGCCACCAAAGCAGGTCGTCCACGTTGCGCTGCTGCCAGGCTGGCCATAGTCGGTCTGGTCACCACCGATAGCCGGTGTGAAGCCATCCCAATAGTAACCGCCCCACGAGGCACCCTCGCCGTCGATGAGGTGCGAAAGCATGAACTGGCCATTCTCATCGCCAAATTCCAGCCATGTGTAATCAGCATCGTTGTAGCACTCGGTCCAGATACCATAACCGTTGTACTCGATGGTTGTAGGATTCATCGGCTTATTCAAGTCGAGGGTAATCACACCTGCCCATGCCGTCGATGCCAACAGGGCACTTGCTGCTAAAGTAAATAATTTCTTCATGTCTTTAAATATTGATAAGGTTAAACTATATGGATTATTCCTTTTTTTATTCACGGCTCAAGATCTTGTCAATCAGCATGGTGGCATCGGCAATGGTAACCCTGCCGTCGCTGTCGAGGTCGGCAGCAGCCCTGTCATAGTTGGTCAACACCGATCCAAAAATGATGTCGACGAGCGTGGTAACGTCGGCGATAGAAACACTGCCGTCCATATCCACGTCGCCAGGGATAGATCCCCTGGTCACGGTGACGGTAAACGTTTTGGACGCCATCTTGCCGTTGCTGTCGGTGGTGACGGTAACCGTTGTCCGGCCCGTGGCCACCGCATCGAGGTAGAGGGTGGTTCCCGCTACCCGAGCGCAGATGACCGACTCGTCGGCGCTGTTAGCCGTGGTCACAGCCAGAGCCGCCATGTTGTCGGCATCACGCACGGCTTGAAGCAAGTCGATGGCTGCAGTCTCACCCACGGTGAGCATCTGCTCTTCCACATACACTATGGGTTCACACACGTCGGGATATACCGCCATTGCGGGGAACCAGTAAGCGTCCCTCAGGCGCACCTGACGCTTGAGTTGCAGCGTGTTGGCATCATAGAACAACACCCAGTTGTGGTTGAAGTTCTGGTAAGACAAGGGAGCCGCCTCGGTCGTCTGCACCACCATGTCGCCCGTGTGCGGGTCAAAGCTGATGGCCGACGCGTACAGTCCCTGCATCTCCTGTGTGCCATCCCAGTTGATCTCGACACCCTCGGGAAGGGTAATCAGCGCCTCGGTAAACGCGCCTGTCGTGAAGTCAAAACTGCTGATGTGGTTCTGGTACTCGTCATAGTTGTAATAAACACGCTCGGCATGAGGATCGACGCACACCATGCAGTGGCGCCATGCACCCCACACACTCAATGCGCCCCGGTTGCCATCCAGCTGATAGACCTCGGCGGGAGTGAGGTTCACGGGGTCGATGCGGGTGAAGTTAGCCTCATAGGGGCCACCACTGTAGTCATACACCTCGTGCGAGTTGTTGGCCACATACAGGTTGCCACCAGCGGTGACAAACACTGTGACGATGTTGGGGAACTCCAGCGTGGTCACCACGGCATCGGTCACGGGGTCAATCACATGCAGGCCCCTACCCTGTTGAACGGCAAACACATATTGCCCAAAGCGCACCATGTCGCCGCACTGGTCCTTATACAGGCTGTTATAGTCGCCCTTGGCGCTCGACATCGTGCCGGCGATGGCACCTGTCACGCTCATCGTGGGCACATCAATCACGAAGATACCGCCGTTGGTCGAGACGTAGCCCTTATCGGCCGTCACAGCGCAATAAGCGCGGCCGTCGTAGATGCTGTCGGGCGACTCGCCAAAGCGCAACACGCTACCCTGCTGCTCGAGCGTCGCGGCGTCAAGCACGGCCAGGCGTGAACCCACTGTGCTGCCCGACGACTCGCTGCCATTGGCCTGCTTGCTCACCAGGAACAATCGGTCACCAAAGAGCTGTCCCATTTGGGTGGTAACGCCAAGCTTCGTGTCGGGGTTGACCATCGCATAGACGTTATATTCCATCTCATTACTGTCATAATTGTAGTAGTTGAGCGAGCCCTGGTTGGGACCATAACGGTCCTCGTTGACAAAGATGATGCCGTTGGTGAACGTGTAATCGGCAGGACCGGGGCCAGGCTCATCACCCTCGGCATCGGGGTGCAAATCCTCGGCACCGCACACCTCGGTCGATACCTCACCCAGCCAGCCGCAATAGTCCAGTTGGGCACTATACACCTTGATGAAGTCAATATGGTCGAGTTGTGCCGGGTTGCCACTCTCATCCACCGCCCAATCAATCATGAAACCGGGTTCCTGGCCGTTGGGCAGATTGTCGGCATATCCCTCGCCAAAGAACGGCTGGAACCAGTTCGTTCCCGTGCCGTTGGCGGTCATATCGATAGACGAGTTGGGCAACTTGGTGCCGCGGAAGGTGAGCACCGAATCCTCTCTCCACAAGGGCCAATAGGGCTGGGTGTGGAACGTGTTGCGCCACACATAGCCACTGGGCGCGTCGGCATCGTTGCTGGTCCAATAGACGTACTCGACGTCGTTGATGAACCTCCAACTCTCGTGGGGCACCTTGACCTTGTCCTCGTCAGGCCTGTAGTAGGTCACCTCAAAGCCGTGCATGCTGCGGTCATCATCGGCACCCTTGATCTCGTACCACCTGTCGCCATCGCTGGGCACACCGTCGCCATCCTCGTCCACGCCCACCATGATGATGCCTGGCTCGCAACTGCCTCCGGGCATATCAGGCACGGCATTGCTCTGGAAAGCGTTACCGTAGATTTTCACGTCATAACCGTGCTTGTTGACAACGGGGTGGTCAAAACCGAAAATGATGTATCCACCATAGCTGCCAAGGCTCACCGTGGCGTTGACACTGCCGCACAAGACGGCCTCAAGCTGAGCATTGATGCTGTCCTGCGTGTAACCAGGCTTGTAGGACGGGAACTGGTTCACAAACTGACCTGGCGCGGGCAGATAGTCATACACACGGGCAATGTAGGGCGAATTCCCAGCACTTGCCGCCATCAATGACACCGCCGCCAATGATAAAAGAAACGTCTTCTTCATCTTCTCATTTAATAAAAAAAACTATTGCAGATTACTCTGCATCATCAACACTTCGCCAGGGTTCAAATGCCACGTGAACCACGATTGTTGGCCGTGCGTATAGGCAGGTCTTCTGACTTCTCCTCCATCGCTCGTGGCGCCTTCCCGGTGATGATGCAGCGTGATGTTGCAACCAGTGGCATGATGCCGTGCGATGTGTCGCGGGGGAGTTACAGCAGCGGGTACTGTTCAGGATTCTCACCTGATTCCCTTTTCATCCCGTTGGCGCAGGGAACGCCTCCAGGAACCTTAACACTCAATTCTGTCGCAAAATTACAATAAAAAACATAAAAACAAGCCTCTAGACCAAAAAATCTTCATTAAAACATGAATGACCATCAATGGCCACGAATGGGCCATGAATAATAATTTTCTATATTACACGCTCCACCAGTGAGAGCACGGGTGCCATCAGTTGGGACGGTTCTAATGATGCGGCAAGCGAAGCGGCGCTATCAGTTAGAACCGTCCCAATGATGCACCGCCCCCGCTGCTGTCACCATAACCAGAAAATCTCACAAGTGTGATTACCATCACTTCTCTGCCTTAATGGCGAACCTTGCTTAGCGCGTTAGCGTGGATCGAGAGGAAAGCGGATGCCAACTAAGAACTAAGGACTAGAAACTAAGGACTAAGGACTAGGGACTAAGGACTAGGGACTAAGGACTAAGGACTAAGGACTAAGACCTAGAACGGGTAGCCGACGGAGAAGTGGAACTCGCTGTCGCGCTTGAAGTTGGGATGCGTCAAGGGCCATTTCTCCTGACCCATGGCGGGATTGTGCGCCTTCATACCCATATCGACGCGCACCAGGAAATACTTGAAGTCAAGACGGATGCCAGCGCCGTAGGCTGCGGCAATCTGCTTGTAGAACTCGTTGAACTTGAAAACGCCTCCAGGCTGGTCCTCATAGTCCTTGATGGTCCAGATGTTACCCGCATCCAGGAAAAGGCCCAATTCCACTACCCAGAACAGCTTGGCCCTGTATTCCAGGTTGATGTCAAAACGGATATCGCCACACTGGTAGATGAAGTTGGAGAGCTTGTCCTTGCTATTGTAGCTGCCGGGACCCAGCGTGCGCACACCCCAGCCGCGGACGCTGTTGGCACCACCGCTATAGAAGCGTTTCTCGAAGGGCAGCACATCGCTGTTGCCATAGGGAATGGCCACACCAGCACCCACATGGAAAGCGACGCTCTGCCGCCTGTCGAAGTAGTGGGTGAAGGAGTAGTCGGCATCGGCCTTGACATACTGCGAATATCGGATGCCCAAAGCCTTGTAACTGCCATTTTCGTCAGGTTTCTGTCGCGAGATGTGCGACAGCGCATAGAGCAGGTTGCCCGCCGTCTCGGCATTGGCGCGGATGGTGAACACATTGGGTTGGAACAGCCCCATCTGCTGCACGCTCATCTCGGCCTTGTTGGTGCGGTAGAAGTTGTAACCCATGCGCATGATCAAGTGGTCCTGATAGCTGTACAGCAACAAGGGGTTGGTGATGCGGTTAAAAAACTCATCATTGAACTTGGGCACACTGATGAAGCTCATGTCAAACAGCGTGAGCGTGTGGGCGAGGCGACGCGTACGTTCGGCCCATTGGTAGCGCCACGCGCCACCAGCAATCACACGGGTGTATTCGGGGCGCGCCTGATAGTCGAAATTGACCGAGAACACCGTCGAGGCCTGGATTTTACGCTTGAACGAGCGCTTGAGGAACGGGGCCATAAACTTGGGGAACGTGATGCCCAATTCGGTAGAGTACTCGCTGTAGTTGTCGTTAATGAGGCCGCTCAGGTTGCCCGAGATACTCTCGTAGGCCACCTTGGCCTTGGCATTGAGCACCTCGGCACCCTTGAAGATGTTGCGGTGCTGGTAGTCCAATCCCACACCGAAGCCCAAATCGCCCTCGCTGTTAGTGCCCTCGAGCGAGGCCGAGATGCTCTGCGTCTTCTCGGGTTGCAGCAGCACGTAAGCGTCCACCATGAGCACACCGTCCACCTCGCCAAGTGGGCGGATGTCGATATTGATCTGCTTGAGGACGTTCAAACGCCCCAGGGCGCGGTAGGTGCGGTTGATCGACTCGGCGTTATACAGGGCACCCGGCTCGATGTGGTTGCACTCGTCGATGATGTCCAGCCTCAAGTAACGCTCCGGCCCCTCAAACACCTTAACACCGCTCTTCATCATCACGGTGTCCTCGCCCATATAGCCCTCATGCATCGCCACCGGATCAAAGTCGGTCACATAGACGACGTCACGCACATAGAACGGGGCGTGCTCGGTATAGTATGGCATGTGGTCGTTGTGATAGGGCTCACGCGTCGCCAGGGTGAGATCTACCGCACGGGAGTCCTGGGCAGTATCGGCCATGAAGGTGATGTACTCCTTGTTGAAAGCGTAATAGCCGTGGTTGCGCAGGTTCTCGGTGATGGTCTGCCGCCACTCGTCCAAGTGGTTGTAGTTCAGCAAATCATTCTGATGAACATTAAAATGCGCCGAGTCGTCGAGGATGATTGTCCTCAAGACCTCGTCGGGAATGTCATAGGAGATGGAGCGGATGAAATAGGGTTCGCCGAGAGTGATGTCATAGGTCACCTTGGCCTTTCGCTTGGCGCTGTCGGCAACCACATGGCTGGTCACCGTGTTGTTCATGAAGCCCTTGTTGCTCAACGCCATGTGCAGCTGTTCGACACTGGCCTCGGTGAGCGTGCTGTCATAGATGACCGGTGGAGTTCCCACACGCTGAATCCAACGGTTAATCCACTTGGTGCTGTCTTTGCCCGACATGTTGTAGAAGGCCAGTTGCAGCTTGAGGCCACCGAGCACACGGTGGTTGGCATTCTGGCGCAGGTAGTTGGTGAGCTGCGACGCTTCGATGGAGCTATGGCCGTCGGCGATTTTGATGTCCACCTTGTCGAGGAGCAATTTGCCCTGCGGCACGTGCTTGGTCGAGGAACACGACGACAGCACAGCCATGAGCAAACATGCCATGGCCAAACCCATCATCAATCTCTTAACCAAACGTCCCATTCCCGACAAAACTCCTAACTACTAACTCCTAACTCCTCATTCCTGAAAGTTGGGCTGTGCCTTCTCCAGCAACAGCTGGAAGTCGGGCTCTTCGCGCAACGACTTGATGCCGATGGGCGAGAAGATATCGTCACGCAACAGGCGCAGGCTGCCGTAGCCCTGCTCAATGGCCTGGCGCAAGTAGTCCATCGCCGTGATGTTGTTGCTGCGCAGTGCCATCAGTGCTGCAGCATAGTAAAAGTTCTCTCCGCCAGGCAGTTTCTGCTTGGTCACCTTGTCGAGCCAACCGTACATCTCGTTGTCACGGCCCAGTTCGCTCAAGGCAAAGCCCCTGAAGTCGTAAAGGTCGTCGCTAAAGCGTGCCACGGCATTGAGGTCGTTGAGGGCGGCTTCCTCGTTGCCCAGGCGGCGCAGGGCGAATGCCCGAGCGAGGCGCGCCTCGGTATCGTCGGGGTCATTGGCGACGGCGGCATTGAGATAGCTCAACGCCTCATCCTCGTTGTCCTCACTCGACAGCAGGGCTGCCTTGGTCAACAACATGGGACCATACTGCGGAGCCACAGCCGCGCAATCGTCCAGCGTGCGCATCGCCTCTTGAGCGTTGCCACCCTGGCCAGCGTGATACTGAGCCAACGCCTTGACCAGGTAATACTCGGGTTGCGACGGATCCTGTTCCAGCGCCCGGCCGATATAGGTCAACGCCTCATCATATCTCGCCAACTCCAGGCAGCATTTGGCCTGGTGGAAGTACAGCACATGGGTGTTATACTCGCCACTGCGCTTCACCCTGCTGAAGTCCTGCAACGCCTGGGCATAACGGGTGTGGTCCATAGCGATGTTGGCCCGCAGATAACGGAACATCATGCCATGGTCGGGAAGGGTCACAGCGAGGCTGTCCAGCGCACCCATCACGCCATCATAGTCACTGTCGCTCAAGTCGAACAGGCGCTGAGCGGCATTACCGCCGTTGCCCACGTTCATGCCCTGCAGCAGGTCGATGACCGCGCTGTAGGTATCACCCAGTCGGGTAAAGATGTCGGCGCGGTTTTCATACACCTGCGGCTCGGTACGGAACAGTTGCACGGCATTGGAGACCTGCTCGACAGCTTCCTTGGCCTTGCCTCGTGCCAAGTAAACCTGTGCCAGGCCGTACATCGCGTCATAGTTCATCGACTCGTTGCGCAGGATGGTCTTGAAAGCCTTCTCAGCGGCATCCAGATTGCCCATCTTGAGGTTGGTCTTGGCAATTAGGTCAATACAGGGCAGCGATTTGGGCTGGATTTCCTGTGCCAGACGCAGGTCGGCGAGCGCGCCGGCATAATCCTGGCGGGCGTCACTGATGCGTGCGCGCAGGATGTGCTCGTCAAAGCGCAAGTCCTTGTCGGTCGCGGGCGTGAGCAGCATCGCCTGGTTCAGGTCGGCAAGCGCAGCGGTGTAGTCGCCATTATAATAGTGCTGGTGGGCACGGGCAAACAAGGTGTTGTAGTCCCCGGGCTCCTTGGCGAGCTGTTCGTCATAGACATTCATCACCGCCTCGGTGATTTTGTCCCTAAGGATAGCGTCGCTGCTCTGCGCACCTGCGGTTATTGCCATCAAGGCAATGACCAACGTGAGCAATGTTTTGGCTGATGTCGTCATCATGTGATTATTCTTCTTTCGGTATATTGTCAACTAATCGATTTTGTGGTCGATGCGGTTCATCGCCTCCTTGAGTTGCGACAAGCGCGTCAGGAGGCCTTCAAGCAGGTCAAGGCGCAGCATGTTGGCACCGTCACTCTTGGCAACCGAGGGGTCTTGATGGGTTTCCAGGAACAGGCCATCGGCACCGGTAGCGATAGCGGCACGCGCCATGGTCTCGATGAGCTCGGGACGGCCGCCGGTCACTCCCCCACCCTGGTTGGGCTGCTGCAGGGAGTGGGTGATGTCAACGATGACGGGAGCAAAGGCCTGCATCACTGGCACACCACGGAAGTCCACCACCAGGTCCTGATAGCCGAAGGTGGTGCCACGCTCGGTGATGGTCACCTGGTCATTGCCCGCGTCGCGCACCTTCTGCACAGCAAATCGCATGGATTCGGGTGCGAGGAACTGGCCTTTCTTGATATTCACCAGGCGCCCGGTATGGGCAGCAGCGACCAGCAACTCGGTCTGTCGGCACAAGAAGGCGGGAATCTGCAGCACATCGACAAATTCGGCTGCGATGTCGGCCTCCACGGGCTCGTGGATGTCGGTCACCACGGGAATCTTGAAGGTATCGCCCACCTTGCGCAGGATGCGCAGCGCTTTCTCGTCACCGATGCCGGTAAACGAGTCGATGCGGGAGCGGTTGGCCTTGCGGTAACTGCCCTTGAACACGTAGGGGATACCCAGCGACTGCGTGATTTTCATTGCCTTCTCGGCGATATCCATCGCCATCTCCTCGCCCTCGATCACGCAGGGACCGGCGAGCAGGAAAAAGTTATGTCGGGGCGATGACAGTAATTCGTTCAACAACATATTTTTATTTATTTAGTGTGACTTTTTAATCGCGCTTCGCGCAAGAAATTAAACAAATTTGAATTTAAAATTCAGCAAGATGCGTGTTTAATTATATATATAATTATGCTTAATTTCTCGGCCGTCAGGCCGATTGAAAAACTTAGCGGCTTAGCGGCTTAGCGTGAGGCCACTACGCACGACAAGGTATGGATGGCGGCAACGGCCATGAGGCCGGCAGTCTCGGTGCGCAGGCGGCTCTCGCCCAACGTCACGGGCACAAAGCCCGCCTCGCAGGAGGCCTGCACCTCCTCGGGGCTGAAGTCGCCCTCGGGCCCGATGAGCAGCAGCACATCCCTGCCGGGTTGATAGGCGGTAGCAATGGTCTGACGCAGCTCTCGCGGCAACAGCATGTCACAGTAGGCGATGCAGCGCACACCGTCAAACGGCTCGGCGATGACTTTTTCCACAGGTGTCATCTCGTCCAGCTGCGGCAAGGTAGCCTTGAGCGACTGCTTCATTGCCGACACCATAATCTTCTTGAGGCGCTCGGTCTTGACCACCGTGCGCTCGCTGTTGTGGCAGCGCAGGGGGATGATGCGGTCCACACCCATCTCTACGCACTTCTCCACGAGCCACTCCATGCGGTCCAGATTCTTGGTGGGCGCGATACCCAGCACGATGCGGCATCCCCAGTGGGGCGGCTGATGGCTGCTCTCCAGCACCTCGACGGCACACCGCTTGGGGTGCGCCATCGTGATGCGGCAAGCGTATAGGTTTCCGTTCCCGTCCACCACCTCGATGGTGTCGCCCTCGGCCATGCGCAGCACCTTGACGCAGTGCTTGGAATCCTCCTCGCCCAGCGTCAATGTGGTTGCTATGTCAGGACAATAGAAACGGTGCATGGACTACTCGTTTAGTGTTTGATGGGTTCGTCGGTGCGGACGTGTTTGTACTTGAACAGGAACATGAACGATACGGCTACCACCAGGGCAAACGTAGCGAAGATGTACCATGCCGTGCTCCAGCTGGAGGCAGTATTGCCCACGAGGAAGCCGTCCTCGGTCCAGTGGCACAGGCTGTTGACGATGGCACCGGCAGCCAGCGTGCCGATAGTGGCACCCAGACCGTTGGTCATCAGCATGAACAGACCCTGGGCCGACGCCTTGATGTCGGGGGCACACTCCTTGTCCACAAAGATACCGCCCGAGACGTTGAAGAAGTCGAACGCAACGCCATAAACCAGGCAGGACAGCACGATGAGGATGACACCGGGGAAGGCAGGGTTACCGGCACCGAAGAAGCCGAACCTCAATACCCAGGCGAACATGGCAATCAACATCACCACCTTGATGCCGTAACGCTTCAGGAAGAAGGGGATCAAGAGGATGCACAACGCCTCGGCAATCTGCGAGAGCGACACGAGCATGGTGGCATTGTTGGCACCGAAGGTCTCGGCCATCGCGGGATCACTCTTGAAGTGGGTCAGATAAGGCGTGGCAAAACCGTTGGTCACCTGCAGCGACATACCCAGCATTGCCGAGAAGATGAAGAACATCGCCATCTTCTTGGTCTTGAACAGCTTGAAGGCGTTCAAGCCCAGCGACTCGACGAGTGACTTCGACTCTTTCTTCACCAGACGGCAAGCAGGCAAAGTCAGGCAATATGCAAACAGCACGAGGCTCAACAGACCCGATACCAAGAACTGCATGAAGGTGTACTGGAACTTGTTGGCGTTCTCACCAATCGTGAAGCCGAAACTTCCGTTGTCAAGAAACGCACAATTGACGAACCACATCGTGGCGATGAAGCCAATGGTGCCGAACACGCGGATGGGCGGGAAGTCCTTCTCGGTGTCCATACCGTTCTCCTTGAGGATGGTGAAAGCCACCGTATTGGACAATGCCAGCGTGGGCATATAGAAAGCCACACTCAGCGTGTAGAGGGTAATGAACGCGACTTTGTTAGGCATTGGATTGGCCATACCCATGTATGCCAGCCCGATCATCGCCATACCTGCGATAGCATGGCAGATGCCCAGCAGACGCTGAGGCTGGATGTACTTGTCGGCCACGATACCCATGAGGGTGGGCATGAAGATGGACACGATACCCTGGATGGCATAGAACCACGCAATCTCTTCACCCATGCCGGCTTTTCCCAGATAGTTGCCCATGCAGGTGAGGTAGGCGCCCCACACGGCGAACTCCAGGAAATTCATTACGATGAGTCTTAACTTCAGATTTTTCATACTTTAAATATTTTTGATTAATGATGTTTTCAAACCTGCAAAGATAGTGATTTTTGAATGATTACTCGCCACTTTGCCCGCCATTAGTTCTCTGGGCAATGATTTTTTGGATTTTGGCGGCTCGCTCATACTCCTCCTTATCGACATAGTGCTGAAGGCGGCGCTCAAGCTTCTCGAGGGGCAGGTCCTCGAGGCGCACGGGGCTATGAGGCTTGTAGTTGCCGTCACGACGCCACTCATAGCTGGTGTGCTCCATCACCTCGGGGGTGGTGAAGATGGGAGCGCCCGTCCTCAGGGCAATGGCGATGGCGTCGCTGGTGCGCGAGTCGATTTCGACGTTGGTCGTGCCGTTGGACGCATAGAGCATCGCGGCAAACACACCGTCCTTGAAGTTGTAAATCACAACCTTGCGCAACTCAATGCCGTAGATATGGAACAGGCTCACGAACAAGTCATGAGTGAGGGGCCTCGACGGCGTCACCTGCTCGAGGAACACCGCAATCGACTGAGCCTCGGCAGCACCCACGACGATGGGGATGCGCCGCGCCACGTCGGGCGTGCTGTCGGCATTCTCGAGCAGCAACGCATAGGCCCCGGGCTGGACCTCACTGCGCGTGATGCCCAACACCTTCAATTCTATCAAGTTCTCGTTATCCATTTGTCAATTTTTCTGTTTTCAGTCGTTAGAATTGGGAGTAGAGGAAGGGCTGCACGGTTGCCGTGGCAAACTGGAGCACCAGCTGTATCAGGACGATAAACGACAAGAGCTTCACCGCCCAGTGGGCCTCGACAAAACGTTCCCGCAGCTGGTCCCACACGCGACGGGGCACAAAATGCAGGCCGAAGATGATGGCGAGCATCAGGCACCAGGTGAAACGCTTGGTGAAGAAGACGGGGATGTAGGCCGTCTCAAAGTCGGTGAAAATCGTGCTGATGATCCGTCCCGCCGAATGGAAAGACTCGGCACGGAAGAAAATCCACAGGAAAGCGACCAGACTGAAAGTTATCAGCCACGACACAAAGCGGGTGTAACGGGTGCTCGCGATGGTATCGAGCCACGGCTTGCACAACTTGTGGACACACAAGGCAATACCGTGACCGCCACCCCACACGACAAACGTCCATGCCGCGCCATGCCACAGGCCACCTAACAACATGGTGACCATGAGGTTGATGTAACGCCGCACGGTGCCCTTGCGGTTACCTCCCAGCGGGATATAGATATAGTCTCGCAGCCACATCGACAATGTGATGTGCCATCGGCGCCAGAACTCCGTCACATTCAACGAGCGGTAGGGATAGTCGAAGTTGATGCCCAGGTTGAAGCCCATGATGCTGCCCAGGCCAATCGCCATATCGCTATAGCCCGAGAAATCACAGTAAATCTGCATCGTGAAGCCCAACACCGCCATCAGCAGCTCCACACCGGTATATCCCGCGGGATTACCAAAGGCGATATTGTTATACTGGGCGATATAGTCGGCAAAGACGGCCTTCTTCAAGATGCCCAGCATCACCAGGAACAGGCCGCCGTAAATCATCTCGCGCGTCGCCGGCTTGTTCTCCTGCAACTGCGGCATGAAGTCGCATGCCCTCACGATGGGTCCCGCTACCAGGCACGGGAAATAGGACAGGAAGAAGAGGTAGTCGATATAATCGTCGGTGGGCTGCATCTTGCCCTTGTACACATCGACGACATAACTGATGGTGCGGAAGGTGTAGAACGACACGCCCACGGGCATAATCAGGTCCAGGGGCTGGAAATTGCCGTGTATCAGCTCACCCAAGTTCCACAACAGGAAGTTGCTGTACTTGAAGAACAGCAACACGCTGAGCGACAGCACCAACGACACGGTGAGAGCGATTCGCCGCTGGGTGCGGTTCTTGCTCGAGTCGATGAACTGTGCCACCCACCAGTCGATGAATGAGGTAGCCACCAGCAGCAGGAAATACCAACCGCTGGACTTGTAGAAGAAGTAGAGGCTGAAGGCGATGACAAACGTCATCATCTTGATGCGACGCGACTTGATGGCAGCATATATCGGCAGGAACACCAGGAACAACAGCCAGAACAGGCCACTGGTGAACAGTATCGGCTCGTCACGGTTAAAGGTGAACAGCGACAACAGATAGGACATATCTATGGCATTAGTTAACATGCTATCAAACAGGTGGTTGATAAATTACTATATGGTCAGCACGACGGGTTTCCTCGACAGGAGTCTTGAGCTGAATGGGATGAGCGGCATTGGTGCTCATCCACTTGACCACGCGGTCCATCCACAGGTGGGCCGACGCACGCGTGGGGTGGGCACCGTCGCGGCTGCGGTCAAAGTGGTCGTTGGCACTCAGGTAGAAACAGCCCTTTCCAAGGTTCTCGGCAAGCAGGTCGTTGATGCCCGTGTCCTTCACCCAGTTGGGGGGACCAATCCACAGGTAAGGAATGTCGCCTATCTCGGCGAGCATCTGTTTCAAGAAGGGTTTGCGCGCACGCTTGATGTCAGGGACATACAACTCGTTGGCACCCAGGCAAACAAAGATGTAATTAGGGTGATACTTGTTGATGAGTTTGGACAATCGGGCGGTCTCGGCCCAGCACTTGGTGGAACTGCTGTACCAGATGACCTCAACCAGCGTGTGGCCGTTCTTGTGGCAATAGGAAGCCAGTCGCGGTGCCAGGCCCTCAAGCATCGAGTCACCGATGAAGAGGATGTTCTTGGCAGTGGTGTCCACGGGGGCCCGCCACGTGGAGTCCTTGCTGGCGGCCTTGTCCTGGCGCTTGCCTGCTTTGGCAGTGACCGTGGTATCCGTGTCGTCGCGGTCTCCCTGAGCATTCTGCGCAAATGACGCCGTCTTGATTTCCAGACCGCCAATACGGAAGCCGTCGGTCTTGAACGACAAGACGACAAAGAACAGCAGCGCGACGCACAATAGGGCCCACAGTCCCCAGTAATCTTTATTCATTGAGTGTTTCTATCGTGTGTGAAAAACAGTGTTATTTCAGTAACTTGATACCTAAGCCGGGACGGTCATGCAAGGTGATCTTGCCGTTCTCGACGGTCATGCCGGTGAAGCGGTCATTGGCGATGAGCAGGTTACCGTCCAGGTCGGCATAGTCCACGACGGGCGACAGGTTGGCGGCAGCCGTCACGGCGCATGAGGTCTCGGTCATGCAGCCAATCATCACCTTCATGTCGAGGGCGCGGGCAAGCGTCACCATCTTGTGGGCCTCATACAGGCCGGTGCTCTTCATCAGCTTGATGTTGATACCGTCATACACTCCCTTGAACCTCACGATGTCGGGCAGGCGCTGGAAAGCCTCGTCGGCGATGATGGGCAGCGGTGAACGCTCACGCAGCCATGCCGTCTCGTCAATCCACGTCTTGTCGAACGGCTGCTCCACAAAGATGCAGTTGCGCTCCTTGAGCCAGTGGCACATTTCCAGGGCGTATTCCTTGTTGTTCCAGCCCTGGTTGCAATCGACGCAGATGGGCACGTCAGGCATCATCTCGTTGATGATGTTGATGGTCGCCTGGTCCTGATCCAAACCCATCTTTGCCTTGATGAGTTTGTAGGGACGAGCCTCTTCAACCTTCTGGCGAACGACCTCAGGGGTGTCGATGCCGATGGTGAAACTGGTCACAGGCGTTTTCTCGGGATTATAGCCCCAAATCTTGTACCAGGGCTGGCCCATGATCTTGCCCAGCAGGTCATGCAGGGCGATGTCGATACTGGCCTTGGCGGCACGGTTGTTCTCGTCAACCTTATCGACATAGTCCAGAATATCCTCGATGCAGAACGGGTCCTTGAACTGCTCCAGGTCGAGCTTGTTGAGGAACGCGGTCACGCTCTCGACGCTCTCGCCCAGATAGGGAGGCATCGACGCTTCGCCGTAGCCCTTAATGCCCTCATACTCCAGCGTCACCTGAACGTCGGGCGTGGTGGTGCGGCTGTAACGAGCCAGATTGAACGCATGGCGCAGCTTCAGCTCATAAGGGAAGAACGACAGTTTCAGCTTGCCGGTTTTGGCAATCTTGTTGACACGAGGCACTCGGCGAGGCCTTCTGGTAGCACGTTCTACAGCGTCAATCGACACGGGCGATGCGGCGGCGATGGCCGTCAGTCCCATTCCTGCAATAAATTTTCTCCTATCCATATATTCTTGATTTTTAAGTTATTACCAAAACTATCTAATATCTATAATCTATTATCTAATATCTATTATCTCCCTAAAAGTACCACGGATGGTTCTTCAGCGCGGTGATGCCCTTGGTACCCACCATGCCCTTGATGCGGCTGGCGCTCAAGGGGGAATAGAGGTAGGGGTAGTCGCTTGCCGTGGGTATCAGGCTGTTGATCTTGACCTGTCCCGAGCAGTGGATGTACTTGCCGTCGCGCAGGTAGATGCCCACGTGCGTCACGCGGCCCGTCTTCTCGTTACCAAAGAACAGCAGGTCGCCCGTCTCATACTGGCGCCAGTCGGTACCCTTCTTCATGATTTTGCCTGTGAGGGCCTGCTGCGAAGCATCGCGTTGCAGGATGATGCCGTTGCTCAGGTAAGCGACTTTGCTCAGGCCCGAGCAGTCGGTCACCTTGGTCGAGGTGCCGCCCCACAGGTAGCTGGAGCCCATCATGCGGCGCGCCGTCTTCTCGATCTGTGCGGCGCTGAAACCCTGCTGGCTCCACTGCGACAGTTCGGCGACATCGGCAGCATCCACCCAGCCCATGCGGCCATCGGGAGTCGCCACCTTGAGCCACTTGCCCTGTGCGGTCTTGTACTCCACGATGTTACCCATCACCAGGTCGCTCACGGTCTCATCACCATGAGGCTCGGTCACCAGTCGCGAATCATAGGCGGTGACAATATAGCGTTTAGCCTTGCGCCAGGTTTTCATCTGGGCCTCGGTCTTGAAGGCCAGCGAACTCTCGGGAACGTAGGCGATGTAGTCATCGGCCATCTGCACGCGGTACCATTCCCCACTCTTCTCGAGCACCTTGACAGGGGCACCCATGATGCCCTGCGTGGCAATCTCGGCACTGTGTTTAGGCTCGGTGCGCAGGGTGGCGATACTCAGTTTGACGAGCGCCCACTTGCGGGCTGCGGGTATGCCGTTCTCGAGAACGGTAATCTTGTCGGTATAGCCACTGTAGCCGTTCTTGATCATGGTAGCCAGGATGGCCTTTTTCTGGGCCTCGGTGCCCACGGTACCCGACAACACCCACTTGCCGCCCTGTTGCTTGGCGGTGACATCCCACACGGCCGTGCGCTTGTCGGGAGCGATGCGCTGCTTCAGCTCGTTGAGCGCCTCGACGGGGGTGATAGCCATTGCCGTCAGACTTGCCAACGCCAGTGCCAATGTGATAATTAACGATTTTATCTTCATAATCCCTTTAGATCTTCACAAAAAAACTAATACCTAAAGCCTAAAGCCTAAAACCTAAAACCTAAAGCCTAACAATAGAATTCACTCTCAGATGGCTGTCCCACTTGTCATAGAACAGGTTACCCTTGCGCCACTCAACCTCACCCGGCTGGAAATCGACGGTCTCGCTGCGGATGTAGGTCTTGGCGGGGCTGAGTTTGTCGCCCACGCCCTCGTTGGTCGCCATACGGTACACGTCGATGCCCGTGGCATAATAATCGTTCAACGAGGTGCCCACAGCGCTGCGACCGAAGGACGGGTCGGTGGGAATCCAGCCAATGCCCTCAAAGTAGGTCTCACACCAGTCGTGCCAGTTGATCTCGTCGGGATGCAGCATCCAGCCGCTCTCCCAACGGGCAGGGATGCCCAGCGAGCGCACCAGCGTGATGTAGAGCAGACCCACCTGCCCGCAGTCGCCATGACCGTTCTCGATGACATACTGGGGAATGTTGGCCAGGGTGCTGTATTCACGGGCACCCGCCCACGGCAGGTTGTGGCCAATCCACTCATAGACCTTGGCGGCCTGCAGCACGGGGTTGGTCTCGTTGCCCACGATTTTGCGGGCCAGGGCGCGCATCTCGTCGGTGATGATGACGTGGCGCGGCTCATCGCCCGTGTAGCGCTTATACACCTCACTGTTTTTGTTATACGGCTCCAGCATGGCGATGAGGTCCTGCTGGCTGTAGTGGCGCTCGCCCACGTCGTAGGAGAAGGTGTACTCAAAGTGAGTGGGCTTGCCCTTCTCGGCCACCGCTTCCATATAGACGGTGTGGTGCAGGCTGCCCTGGCTGAAAGTCACAGGGCGGTTGCTGTTCTCGAGGCGTATGTTCTTTTGACGCAGGTTCTCATAGGGGAACGGCATCCACACGCGCAGCGTCTCGCCAGCGGGCACCGCATCGGCTTCGACATCGAGGGTGAAAGTGATGTTGACGTGTCGCCAGTCACGCACGTTGTTCTTGTCGGCGGGCGTACGCATCGCCTCAAGGTAATACTTGCGGCGGGTAAGGAAACTCTCGTGGTTGTCGGCGGCGTTCTGGGCGGCAAACTCCTTGCCCAGCAGCCACAGGTTGCCCACGCTCTTGCGGAACCACATCTCCTTGCCATCGATATTCATCACTTCAAGGGCACGGGTGTCCTTCCAGTGTTGGATTTGGGCATCGGTGGCCTCGGGCATCTTCTCGCGGATGAGTTTCACGCCCTCCTCGGGGGTGATGCGGAAGTCGGTGCGGATGCGCTGCATGATGGTGCGCAACGAGTCAATGCGCACGGCATCGGCCTGACGCACTTGCTTGGGCAGCGACTTCATCACCTTCTCGGCACGGGCAAACTCACCCTGGGCTATCAACTCGTCCACCTGACGCTGCCAGTCGGGGTTAACGGCACTCGCCATAAGCGCCAATGCGCTCATTGCCAGCGCGATAAATATCCTATTGTGTCTCATTTGCTGAAATTTTTAGTTTTAACAAGCAAAATTACACCAATTATTTGATAAAGCACCCATTTTCACCCCAATAATTATCAACAATCACCTCGATAAACAAGCCGAAGGCGGTGTGTCATAATTCTGACTCTAAACTCAACCGTGCTAACGCACGGGAAATTAAGCAAATATGTAAATTAAAACTATAAATATATTAATTATTATACTAAATTTTAAATTTAATTTGCTTAATTTCCCGCCCAACGGGCGGTTATATTGAATAGAATTGAATTATGACACCCCGCCTTCGCGTTTATCGGTATCTTCAGCCCCCTCAATCAGGGGTTTGAGACAACTTTACCTTGCCAAAATCCAGTCAATCAGTCTTGTGACGTCATAATAGTTTCCCGTGCGATTGCTCACACGGGAAATTCAAGCAGGAAGGTGGTGTGGAAACCTGGCAAAGGCTCATCGAGCAGTGACATCATGCCGCCCTGCAGGGTGAGCAGGCGGCGACTCAACGACAAGCCGATGCCGCTACCCGAGCGCTTGGTGGTAAAGAAGGGGATGAAAATCGAGGAGCGCACCTCGGCAGGTATCGGCTCGCCATCGTTGCTGACGTAGAGCGCTACCCTACCCTCGGCATTACGCCTGCACTCCACGCCGATGGTCTTGGAGCCCGACTCGACAGCATTCTTGATGAGGTTGATGAGGATTTGCCGCAGCAGGTTGGGGTCGGTCTTGACAATGGTTTCGGCAGTGAGGGTGTTGCGCCACTCCACGTCGGGATACAGCTGCTGCACGTCGCTGGCGACGGCAGCGAGATCGACGGGGCGCATGACGGGTTTCTGTAACTCAGAATACTTGCGGTAGCTGTCCACAAAGGAGTTGAGGTGCTGCACCGTGTTGTGGATGGCCAGGATGCCCTCCTCCATGTCGCTGCCCTTGACGCTGGGATTGTGCAGCAGTGACTGGCTGATGCTGGCGATGGGAGCGGTGGCGTTCATGATCTCATGCGTGAGCACACGCGTGAGTTTTTCCCACGACTCCACCTCGCCCAGGTTGACCTGCTCGCGCACGTGTTCGCCCAGCCGGTTTAGCGATTCCTGCAAGGCGCGCTCGCCGCTGAACATGTGCCGCGTGGGCAGGCGGAAGGTCAGGTCACGGTTACGTATCGCCTCCTCCATCATGTGGGCACGACGGGCAAGCATGCGCTGATGCCGCCAGAACCATAAGACGGTCAGCGTCACCACCGTCAAGCATAAGATGATCCAAGCGGTATCGCTCATTGCAGTCTTTTCATCTTGTTATATAAGGTCTGGCGGGTGATGCCCAGCATGTCGGCAGCCTTAGTGAGGTTGCCGTGGCAGCGGTCCACAGCGCGGCGGATGTGGTCGGCCTCGACCTCGTCGAGGGTCACCACCTCGTCGGCAGCGTCCAGCACATCCTTGAGCTTGCGCACCAGCTCATCGTTATCCCAGGGCTTGGTGATGAAGTCGGCAGCACCGCGCTTGAGGCCGCGCACGGCGAGCGACACGTCGGCATAGGCGGTAATCAGCACCACGGGCACCTCGGGATGATGCTTGCGTATGGCCTGCAGCCACATCAGCCCGTCCTGCCCGCTGTTCACGCCCAGGGTAAAATTCATGTCGAGCAGGACGATGTTCACTTCCTCCTGTTCGAGCACTTTGATGACCCTGTCAGGGGTGGTGAGGGTCAATACTTTTTCAAACGTTCCTGCCAGGCAATACTTCAGCGCCGTGAGTATCGCTTCGTTGTCGTCAACGACTAAAATTGTTCCGTAGTTCTGCATAGTGGCAGCGAAGATACACAAAAATGTCAAAATATTGGACACAATTATGTAAAATTTTTTGACAATCAGCATTTTTCCTCATAAAAAGCATTGACGCTACCCTAAGCCAACTGTAATTTTGCATCAGCGAACAGGGAAACACCTCCCGATGTCGCGTGGTTAAATAGAGTAATAATTTTCTTCATACATTTACAGATAATATATAATGAATAAAGAAGGAAGATGTTTCATCTTGGATTTTGGGAAAAAAGCCTAATGAATTGAAATCTAAACATCAACCGTTTATCTATCAAGAATCTCACACACAGATGCAACGAGTCAGTATTCTCATCAATACATGACTCAATTGGAAAAAGGCACTCGCCGCGAGGCGCGCGCCTTTTTTTATCTACAGCACCCTCAGTTGAATCCCAACCGCAGCCACTAAAAAAAGCGACATCCGACTCCACCATCGTGAAACCGAATGCCACCTATAAGTCAGCGATAATCTTATTCTGATACTATGATAATTTACCTATCACGAGTTGGTACAGTAAAGATCTTCGTCTCATCACCATTCCCGCCAGTATACCATTCTGATAGCGTAACATCCACACGAGATCCTGACCCTGGATCGCCATGAGGAATAATTATTCTACCTCCAGGAACTGGATGTTTAGTCGCGCTCTTTTCAGAAAGCATTTTATCTGGATCAAAATCAGGGCGTTGCGGAATTACAGGACTACTTTTCAGGTTTGAAAAATCAATTACCTTCTTAAACTCGTGTTTTATTCGAAGTGGAGTCTGATGAGTAGACACGCCATTACGCTCAGAAACACTAGTCTGAACAGCAGTCTTGTTCTTTGCATCCACAGTGATGTCATCATCACTCACCTGTGCGGGACTGGCCATCATAGCTAAACCCACACCAAAACAACACAGAAAAGCAATCATCAATTTTTTCATAATTCTATCTGTTTAGATTTTATACATCTGTTAATTATACTCATTAAAATATTATGTATCTCACAACCAATAATGCTATACATTAATTTTTGATGCTACAAATTTAGCACCACTAAAAGATATATCCAAATTAATCACCATAATTTAATACTTTTTTAATAATATTATAGATTAATTAACTTTATATCAGTTGTGCATTCTTCAAAGGTGATTTTACCCTTCCCGGTCAATACATGACAACCAATCACCTGGAAATGTACTGATTCTTAGAGGCTTTAATGGCACAATTGTAAAAAAATTAGACACTAAACTGTAAAAAATTTTGACAGTCGCCATTTTTGTATGCAGCAGAGCTTGCAGAATTGAGACTCTTTTACTAATTTTGCATGAGCAAAATGGCAAACCATTTCTCCATTAAATTGCAAAATATTTTAATTATCCACAGAACGTGTCCGATGGGAGATTCAGACACTTTTCATAGTAATTAAACTGAATATTAATTAATGTCATCCGCAAATATTCATCAATTGACTTTTATCTGTTTTTTGATTTCTCGCGCTAAGCGCAATAATTGAATGTGACAGTTTAACTGACAACTCACTCTCACGGGCAGTCTCAAGGCCACAACAGAGGAAATGTGTCAAAAAATTTGACAATAATTCGCATAAATGACCAACAGCCGTACTTTTTTCGGTCAAAACGCTTGATGCTTCAATAGAGGCTTTGTACATTTGCGTCAACAATACAGTCCATCCGTCTCTAAAAAACCTCATCACCGATGACTGAGATTTTCAAGAATATCATCTATATGGCTCGCCGCTTTAAGCTGGCAACCGCTTTTAACCTATTGGGATTGATTGTGGCATTCGCTGCATTCTACCTGATGATGACACAGGTCATATACCAAGCCACCTATAACCATGATGTAGAAGACTGCGAGCGACTATACAGAATTGATACAGACTACAGGAACAACCACGGTTTATACAGTGACGAGATTTTCTACCCTATAGCCCGCATTTTGGATAGTATGCCCGAAGTGGAATCTTATTCACTGATGTATCGCATTTATGACGACGATCCTGTTGTTGCAGACTATTACAAGCTGTCCTTTTTGAAAAGAGATGGTGATACCATCAGATTTACTGACGAGTACAACTGCAACGAGACCGCAGTCAGCACTCTTGCCAGCAGAAGACAAGTATTAAAAGGAAGCATTGATTGGAGAGATAGCATAATTAAGCCACGCCCCCTTCGGGAAGGAGTCATCATCCCTGCAAGCATTGCCATGGAATATTTTGGGTCTATTGATGTGATTGGTGACTCGATGATGGTTGTTGCTCAAGAAAAGGCTATCCCATGGTCGATTCGAGGTGTTTACCAAGATTTTCCCGAAAACAGCGAATTGAGAAACTGCGTATATGAAAAAATACAAGATGCAGACAAAGAGGCTTACAAATATGATCTCACCCCTTCCTTTAAATGCATCATTAAGTTTAAACAAGCCCCCCACGACGTGGAGGCCATGAACAACAGCCTAAAACTAAGCCTCTTGGACTTGATGGATAAAGAGGGTTGGGACAATTATGCTGAAGCATCCGGCATTTCAGTACAAAGCCTGAAGCAATTCATCAACGATATGCATATTAGCCTCACACCGCTGAAGGAGAGCTACTTTGTAACGAAAACCCTTAGTTCAGGAGAGCATGGTTTTAAGCCGATGTTTGTTATTCTGGAACTTGCCTGCCTGCTGCTTATCATATTAGCTGCCATCCATTTTTTGAATTTTGCGCTTGTCGAAAGTCCCATGCGCATCCGCGGCATCAACACCCGGCTGGTGTTGGGCGCTTCGCGGCGCTCCCTGCAGCGGGGCATCATTGTGGAATGTGTCATCATATCGGTCATCGCATGTGTCATTGCTCTCATCATCTGTGGTGCTCTATCCTCATGGTCATCTGTTGACCAACTGATTGATGGCACTCTCGCATTGCACAGGCATGGGATGCTTGTTTTGTCAACAATCGCCGTTGCGGGAGTCGTCGGCATCGCCGCTGGCATATATCCTGCCACTTTTGCAACCTCTTTCACGCCCGCAATGGCGCTTAAGGGGAATTTCGGTCTTACACCTCAGGGACACAGACTTCGCAAGGTCATCTTAGGATTTCAACTCTTCATCTCTTTCCTAATGGCAATCTACATGGCCACCCTGATTCCAGAATGGCTATATATCTTGAATTCCAATTACGGTTACAATAAGAGTAATGTTCATATTTCCTCACTTCCTCTTACTACCAGCGACATTAAAAAGCAGGAAATCATTAAGGAGCTGGCCTCTTTGCCTGGAGTCAAGGGCGTATCATTCTCTGATGGCACCTTGGGGTTATCTGACAGCCATGGTGGAGAACCCATAGAATTACACGATCACAGCTTGAATTTAGACTATTCTTTGGTTGACTGCCACTATATGATCGACATGGGGATTGACATCATTGAAGGCCGGCACTTCATTCCTGAAGACAGTGCTGCAATCATTTTAAACAAGGCAGCACACGAACAATTGGATTGGCTAAGTCTCGGCATGAAAATTCCACCAATCATGGGAGAAGACAGTTTGACGGTTGTCGGTTTCTGCGATAACATCCGCTATAACACAACACGCTTCAATAACAACCAACCGTTCGCCTTTATCGTTGAAGCAGGAAGCGAATGGTATCTAAGCTCACTGAATATCAACATTGACCGTAACACTGAATCCGAGACCCTCGACAAGGCCAACAGCATCTTGCGCAAGCACTTAGACAAGGAAGCCAAACCGCTGATGTCGTTTGACTCTAAGCTTCAAGAGACCTATGAGACGGAGTTCCGCTATTTCAAGTGGATTTTCATCATCAGTCTTGCCTGCACATTAATTACTTTGATTGGGGTGTTCTGTCTGACTATGTTTGAGACGGAGTACCGGCGCAAGGAAATCGGCATCCGCAAGGTGGCGGGAGCCAAATCGGGCGAAATCATCTTGATGCTGTGCCACCAATACATCCCGTCGATTCTTATCAGCTTTGCGGTAGCGGCCCCCATTGCCTACATCTGTGGCGAGCAGACGCTTGCCTACTTTGCCGAACATACGCCTATCCATTGGTGGATTTACCCGTTGGCGCTTTTGATTGTGGGTGGCATCGTGATGTCAACCATCCTGTTGCAAAGCTGGCGGGCCGCCCGCGAGAATCCCGTGAACAGCATCAAGACCGAGTGATGGCTGTGAGGCGTTACTTCACATTATTAATAAGAAACCAAAACAAAATAACAAGAATATGATACAGGTCAGTAATTTAAAGAAAGTGTTTCATTACGGTGATGTCTATACCGTAGCGTTGGGCGGCATCGACATGGAAGTCGATGATGGAGAATTCGTCGCCATTATGGGACCGTCGGGCTGCGGCAAGACGACGTTGCTCAACATTCTGGGACTGCTCGACAACCCCAGCGAGGGGAACTACCTGCTCGACGGCGTGGAGGTGGCGCGACTCAAGGAGAGCCAGCGCACCGACCTGCGCAAGGGAAAAATCGGCTTTGTGTTCCAGAGCTTCAACCTCATCGACGAACTCACCGTGGAACAGAATGTCGAGTTGCCGCTCAAGTACATGGGCGTGCCCCAGAACCAGCGCAAGGAGAAAGTGTCCAAGATGCTGCGACGCATGAACATTTCACACCGTGCCAAGCACTTCCCCAACCAACTGTCTGGAGGACAGCAGCAACGCGTGGCCATCGCGCGCGCCGTGGTATGCGAGCCCAAACTCATCCTCGCCGATGAGCCGACCGGTAACCTCGACTCCAAGAACGGCAAGGAGGTGATGGAACTGCTCTCGCAACTCAACGACGACGGAACCACCATCATCATGGTGACCCACTCACAGCGCGACGCCAACTATGCCCATCGCATCATCAACATGATGGACGGCTTCCTGGTCGAGAAAACCAACCTGTAATCAGGCCACTGGCTAAAAAGTGTAAAAAAATTAGACAATTTTTATCAAAAAACAACAGTTTTGGTCATTTTATCGATAAAAAGCCTGTGTTCGGCATGATATTTGCAGGATATGTTAACAAAACAACGCCGGTTACGGCATCATTAATTAACACTTTAAAACTTACGACTATGTACGCTATTATCGCTTTCGCTACGCTGGTTGTCACGGCAATCGTTAGCCTGTTCTAAGGAATCTGATCTTAACCCCTATCAACATATGAGGGTGTGGCACGACAAAAGGTGCTACACCTTTATTGTTTCTTCTCCAGCAGGGCGACGTTCTCGACGTGGTGGGTGTGGGGGAACATGTCCACAGGCTGAATCTCCACGACGCGGTATTTCTCGTCGAGCATGGCCACGTCGCGCGCCTGGGTGGCAGGATTGCAGCTCACATAGACGAGGCGCTGGGGCTCGGCGTTGAGGATGACCTTGACCACGTCCTCGTGCATGCCGGCTCGCGGCGGGTCGATAATCATCACCTCGGGGCGGCCATGCTCGGCAATGAAGCCGTCGGTGAGCACATCCTTCATGTCGCCGGCATAGAACAGGGTGTTCTCGATGCCGTTGACGCGGGAATTGAGTTTGGCGTCCTCGATGGCCTCGGGGACATACTCGATGCCGATGACCTGACGGGCCTGGCGAGCGACAAAGTTGGCGATGGTGCCCGTACCGGTATAGAGGTCATAGACGAGTTCCTCGCCCGTGAGGGCGGCCATGCGGCGCGCCACTTTGTAGAGTTCATAGGCTTGGCGGGAGTTGGTCTGGTAGAAAGACTTGGGACCGACACGGAACTTCAGCCCCTCCATTTCCTCCTCGATGTAGTCGCGGCCGCTGTAGGTAATGAACTCCTGGTCGGCAAGCGAGTCGTTGACCTTGAGGTTGACGACATAGAGCAGCGACGTGATCTGCGGGAAACGGTCACGCACGGCGCTCATCACGTCCTCGATGGCGGCACGGTCATCCTGACCGAACACAATGACCTCCATCACCTCGCCCGTGCTGGCGGTGCGCGTCATGGTCATGCGGATGAAGCCCTGCTGCCCGCGGATGTCATAGAATGAGTAACCCTTCTCGACACACAGGTTGCGGATAAAGAGGCGCATCTCGTTGCTGATGTCGTCCTGCAGCCAGCAGCGCTTGATGTCCAGCACCTTGTCAAAGGCACCGGGAATGTGGAAGCCCGCAGCGTTACGGTCGGGAAACTCGGCACCGCTCTCGAGCTGCTCGCGGGTGAGCCAGCACTTGTTAGAGAAAGTGAATTCCAGCTTGTTGCGGTAATGCGTCGTCACCGCCGAGCCCAAGATGGGGTTGATGGCGGGAATGGGCACCTTGGCGATGCGCTCCATCGCGTCAACCACCTGCTGCTGCTTGCACTGCAACTGATACTCATAGGGCAAGTGCTGCCACTTGCAGCCGCCGCACAGGCCAAAGTGCTCGCACATCGGCTCCACGCGCAACGGGCTGGGCTTGACCAAACGCTCGATATGTCCCTCGGCAAAGCTATGCTTCTTGCGGTCAATCTTCAAGTCAATGACATCGCCAGGAGCGCCAAACGGCACAAACACCACCAGGTCGTTCCACCGCCCAAGGCTCTTACCCTCGGCCGCCACGCCCGTAATCTCAAACCCCTCAATAACCGGAATATCTTTCTTCTTCTTTCTCATAATCGCCCACAAAGGTACAACAAGTTGAAGACAAAAAAGACAAGAAATACAAAATAATCCATCTTACTCGCCGAGGGTGGCGGTGACGTAGTTGCGGGGGAGGCCGAGGGCGACGGCGGTGTCGATGTCGTGGTTCATGTCGTCGCGCTGGAAGCGGAGTTTGTTTAATTTGGCGCGTAGGACATATAAATATGGGTCGTCGGGAGTCATTTCCAGGGCGGCGCGGATGTCGGCGGCGGCGTCATTGAGTTTCTTCATTGCGAGGTAGCAGTCGGCGCGATGAGCGAGGAGCTGGGCGCTGGGCTGGACCTTGATGACCTGAGTGAAGAGTTCGGCGGCGCGGGCGTGGTTGCCGCTGCGTTTGTGCAACAGGCCCATGCCCTCGCAATAGAGGCCTGAATTGGGATTGATGCGCTTGATCTCGGTGAAATAATCCTCAGCAAGTTTGGTGTCGCCACGTTCCATCGCCAGGACGCCGAGCGAGTAACGCGCTTCGGTATCATACATGTCGAGTTCGCACACGCGCTCATAGTCGGCTATCGCGAGCGGCACGCTATCCATCTGGACGTAGAGGGCTGCGCGGTTCAACAGCAGCGTCACCGCATGAGGCGTCATATCGAGGGCAAGAGAGTAGTTCTTGACCGCTTCGGCCAGTTTGCCCTGATAACGCTGCAGGGTGGCGATATTGCTCAATATCATCGAGTTGCTGGGGTTCTCGGGTTCTTCCTTGAAGGCCTTGAGCAGCCACTGTTCGGCGACGGCCCAGTCGTGACTGTAAATGTAGGTCTGCGCCGAGTCGATATATTGGAAATAAGGTGTGTCGGTGTCAATGTCGTTAAGTAACGGGGTCTGGGCTTTCTGCTCTTTGGGTTTCAAACCCTTAGGCACCTTCAGGTTCTCTTTGCCCACAGCATCAATCACCTGACCAGTAGCCTGTCCCGCCACAAACAAAGTGACAAAGACAGCCACCAACCGCCCAACAAACCAATATTTTAAAATCTTTCTCAAAACTCCAAACTCCTCACTGTTATCTATTAACTGTTAACTATTAACTGTTATCTATTATCTATTATCTATTATCTGTTAACTGTTAACTGTTAACGTGTACATCCACCTGAGGGAACGGGAAGCGTATGCCATGCTGCGGGAACTGCTTGTAAATCTTCTCATTCACATCATAGAGGACGCCCCAATAGTTGGGAATCTCGGTCCACGCCCTCACGACGAGCGTCACCTGGCTCTCGTCCAGGCTCTCGACATTGACCGAAGGCTTATAGTCGGGCTTGGGAAGCATGGCCGCAAGTTTCGCCTCATGCTCCTCGCGCAACTCCTCAGCGCGGCGACGATGCCAGTGGAACAAGCGCTTCCACCAGGGCATGGGCTGCGTTTCGGTTTCCTCATGGGTCTCCTCGACGGGCTCTTCGGCCTCCTTGACGTCGGCATCGGTATGGACGATGCGCGGGTCGGCGGCAAGGATGTCGAGGGCGACCTTGCGGGCAGCATCCACGTCATCACCATAGCTGATGCCCACACGCCACTCCACGCGGTGGTAAGGCTCGGCACTGAAGTTCTTCAGCGAACTGGTGGCCAGGCCACCGTTAGGGATGACAATGCGGTCATTATTATAGGTGTTGATGACCGTGTTAAAAATCTGGATTTCCCGCACCGTACCCTTCAGTTCACCAAACTCTATATAATCACCTACTTTATAGGGCTTTAACAGCAGGATGAGCACACCCCCGGCAAAGTTCTGCAGCGTGCCGCTCAACGCCATGCCGATAGCGACGCCGGCACTGGCAAAGATGGCGATGAATGAACTGGTCTCGATGCCCAGCACACCGATGACCGTGATGATGAGCAGGAACAGCAGTGTGATCTTGATGAACGACAGCAAGAACGACGCCAGCGAACGGTCAAAGTCCTTACGCACCATGATGGCACGCACCACACTGTAGATCTTGTTGATAATGAACTTGCCGATGTAGAAAATCAGGATAGCGGCAAGGATGCGCAACCCGAGCGAAACCAGCTGGCTCGACAACGACGTCACCAAACTGCCCAGATCCAGATACTTGAACTGGTCAACAAGTTTGCCAGGAGTCATTGCCGCAATCGAGTCGGGATGCAACTTGGTGGCCAGCGAGTCCACTTGGGACGTCACCGCATTGGTCGCCTCCTGTATCTTGTTGGCCGCCACCGTGTCAGGCGCCGCCACCGGAATCTGCAATAATATCTTGTCTATCATCATCAATCTATTTTATATAACGGCGGCAAAGATAGTGAAAGCCCTTCAAAAAAAAGATTAAATCCCCGCTAAATAACGTGAACACGCCCTGAAAAGCGACCTTGACATGCGAGCCAATAGCCCGCATTTCCATGACAAACCACTCCCGGCAAGGCCAATGCAAGCGTGTCGTTTAAAAATCGTCATTTTATAATGATAATGGTTGTTGTGAGCTCATTTTTTGTACTTTTGCAGGCCGAACGGTGCCCATCATCTGGATAGATTGGGCTCCAAACGATTGAATCTGAAAATTTTAGTAAAACAAATACACGTTATTATGAAAAAGAATCTTTTGATTGCTATGGCCGCCATCATGGCCGCTTTGACGTTGAATGCACAAGAAGAAGTGCAACCCTATTTCACTGTTGACCAACTGCCTGACCTCATCAAGTGCCTGCCCGCTCCCCCCGCCTTTGACAGCCCTGAGTTTGCCAACGACATGATGCGCTTTTCTTGGGGAAAGCAGCAGCGTCTGAACCCCGAGCGCGCCGAGATCGCCAAGCGCGACGCCGTGTGGTCCTACGAGGCCCTGCTTGCCGAGTTTGACGTGCCCTTTGGCCTGCACATCAGCCCTGAGAACACGCCCGAAATCTGGAAACTGATGGTTACCAGCATGACCACCACCGATGCCATGCGCGTCGCTCCCAAGGCCTTCTACCACCGCCAGCGCCCCTTTGAGCGTTTTCAGGACAAGATGCTCACCGACGAAGAGGCCGAACTGACAGGCGAAGGCTCCTACCCTTCGGGACACACCATGCGCGGATGGACCGCCGCCTTGCTGCTCGCCGAAATCAACCCTGCCGCTGCCGACACCATCTTTGCCCGTGGCTGGATGTACGGTGAGAGCCGCGTGATTGTGGGCGCCCACTGGCAGAGCGACGTGGACGCCAGCCGTGTAGCAGCCAGCATCGGCTACTGCGCCCTGCACAACAGCCCCGAATTCCGTGAGCAGATGGCAAAGGCCCAGAACGAGTACCTCGAGAAGACAGGCCAGACCTCAAGCATCGGCGAGATGACTGCCCCTGAATCCAATTATCCGAGCCAGGCCTATTGCCTTGACGGCGTCAAGGCCACCGCCGACACCCGCGGCATCATCATCCAAAACGGCAATAAAGTGATTAAGAATTAGCCAACGCTATTCTTGCGTTTTCCAGCGGTTGGAGAAAGTGTTACCTGATGACACCGCTTTCTCCAACCGCTGCTTTTATGACAAAAAAACAAGCGTCGTTTTCACCAATTTTCTAAGATTATTTTTTGTTCCAATATATTTCACTACCTTTGCACCCAAATTTGAGATAGTACATTAATAAAAATGAAAAAATTCAACGAGCATAACGGGTTTAACCTGTCGGATATCAACAAGGAAGTCCTGCAGATGTGGGACAATGAAGATGTGTTTGGACGCAGCATCAGCGAGCGCGAGGGCGCTCCTGCTTACGTGTTCTATGAGGGTCCTCCCAGCGCCAACGGCATGCCGGGCATCCACCACGTGATGGCAAGGACCATTAAGGACATCTTCTGCCGCTACAAGACCATGCAGGGATTCCAGGTGCTGCGCAAGGCCGGTTGGGACACCCACGGCCTGCCTGTGGAACTTGGTGTGGAAAAAGCATTGGGTATCACCAAGGAAGATATCGGCAAGAAAATCTCGGTAGATGAATACAACGCCACCTGCCGCAAGGAGGTGATGAAATATACCCGCGAGTGGGAAGACCTGACCCACCGCATGGGCTATTGGGTGGATATGCAGAACCCCTACATCACGTTCAAGAACAGCTACATCGAGAGCCTGTGGTGGCTCTTGAAGCAACTCTACAACAAGGGTCTGCTCTACAAGGGCTACACCATCCAGCCCTACTCGCCTGCCGCTGGCACGGGCCTCAGCTCACATGAGTTGAACATGCCGGGCTGCTACCGCGACGTGAAGGACCAGACAGTAACCGCCCAGTTCACCGTGTTGAGCGGTGAAGAGCACCCCGTGATAAAGGCTGTCCGCGAGGCCGCCGACGAGGGCTTCAACGACGTTTACGTGCTGGCATGGACGACCACCCCGTGGACCCTGCCGAGCAACACCGCCCTGTGTGTGGGCAACAAGATTGACTATGTCGCTGTGGAGAGCTTCAACCCCTATAACGGCAAACCTGCCGTCTACCTGCTTGCCGAGGCACGCGTTGACGCCTACTTCAAGGCCGACGGCAAGGACCAGCCGCTGGAGTATAACGCCGGCGACAAGGTTGTGCCCTGGAAGGTGATTGCACAGTTCAAAGGTCAGGACCTGCTGGAGATGCGCTATGCACAGCTGTTCCCGTGGGTAAAGCCCGTGGACAAGATTGACGGCAAGGTTGTGGGTAATGACAACGGTTTCCGCGTCATCCCCGGTGACTATGTGACCACCGAGGACGGTACCGGTATCGTGCACATCGCTCCCACCTTTGGTGCCGACGATGCCCGCGTGGCCAAGGCTGCCGGCATCCCCGCCCTGTACATGATCAACAAGAAGCTGGAGACGCGCCCCATGGTGGACCTCACCGGCAAATACTACCTCATCGACGACCTTGACGAGGACTTCGTCAAGGATTTCGTCAATGTGGAGCTGTACAGCGAATATGCTGGCCGTTGGGTGAAGAATGCCTATGACCCGCAATATACCGTTGGAGGCAAGTTTGACGAGGCTGCCGCCACCAAGGCTGAGGACCTGAACATCTACATCTGCATCCGCATGAAGCAGGAAGGCACCGCCTTCAAGATGGAGAAGCACACCCACAACTATCCCCACTGCTGGCGCACCGACAAGCCCGTGCTTTACTACCCGCTCGACAGCTGGTTCATCCGCGACACCGCATGCCGCGACCGCATGGTAGAACTCAACCATTCCATCAACTGGAAGCCCGAGCACACGGGTACCGGCCGTTTCGGCAAGTGGCTGGAGAACCTCAACGACTGGAACCTGAGCCGCAGCCGCTACTGGGGCACCCCGTTGCCCATCTGGCGCGACGAGGACGGCGAGGAGAAATGCATCGGCAGCATCGAGGAACTCTATAACGAGATTGAGAAGGCCGTAGCTGCTGGCGTGATGCATAGCAATCCTTACAAGGAGAAAGGCTTCATCCCCGGTGATTACAGCGAGGAGAACTACAATAAGATTGACATCCACCGTCCCTATGTTGACGACATCATCCTGGTGAGCGATTCTGGCAAGCCCATGAAGCGCGAACTGGACCTCATCGACGTGTGGTTTGACAGCGGTGCCATGCCCTATGCACAGCTGCACTACCCGTTCGAGAACAAAGAGGCCGTGGACAAGAACGGTTTCTTCCCCGCCGACTTCATCGCCGAGGGCGTGGACCAGACGCGCGGTTGGTTCTTCACCCTGCATGCCATCGCCACGATGGTGTTTGACAGCGTGGCCTACAAGAACGTCATCAGCAACGGTCTTGTGCTCGACAAGAACGGCGCCAAGATGAGTAAGCGTATGGGCAATGCCGTTGACCCGTTCAAAGCCATCGAGACCTTCGGTAGCGACCCCCTGCGCTGGTACATGATCAGCAACTCGTCGCCATGGGACAACCTCAAGTTTGACGAGGCTGGTGTCATCGAGGTGGCCCGCAAGTTCTTCGGCACCTTGTACAACACTTACTCGTTCTTCGCTTTGTATGCCAACGTGGACGGCTTCGACCCCAAGGCTCCGCAAGTGCCCATCGCCGAGCGTCCCGAGATTGACCGCTGGATCATTTCCCTGCTCAACTCACTCATCGCCGAGGTACAGGCCGACCTGGAGGACTACGAGCCCACCAAGGCAGCCCGCGCCATCAGCACCTTTGTCGGCGACCACCTGAGCAACTGGTATGTTCGCCTGAACCGCAAGCGTTTCTGGGGCGGTGAGATGGGACAAGACAAGCTGGCCGCTTACCAGACACTGCACCAGTGCCTCATCACGGTATCCTTGCTCATGGCGCCCGTTGCACCCTTCTATAGCGACATGCTGTATCGCGACCTCACCCATAGCGAGACGTCGGTTCACCTCGCCCACTTCCCCAAGTGCGACGAGAACGTTATCGACAAGCAGCTTGAGCAGCGCATGCAAGCCGCCCAGGACATCACCTCGATGGTGCTGTCGCTGCGCCGCAAGCAGAATCTCAAGGTGCGCCAGCCGCTGCAGGCCATCATGGTTCCCGTGCTCGACGAGCGTCAGCGTGCCGATGTCGAGGCTGTCGCCGACCTCATCAGCAACGAGGTCAACGTCAAGGAAATCAAGCTCGTGGGTAACGATGCCGGCATCCTCGTGAAGCGCGTGAAACCCGACTTCAAGAAACTCGGCCCGAAGTACGGCAAGGTGATGAAAGCGCTCGCAGCCAAGATCACCAATCTGTCGCAAGCTGAAATCGCACAGTTTGAGAAAGACGGCAAATTCACCGTTGACCTTGACGGTCAGCAGGCCGAGGTAGAACTCTGCGACGTTGAAATCATCAGCGAGGACATCCCCGGTTGGCTCGTTGCCAACGAGGGCAATCTGACCGTGGCTCTCGACATCACCGTGACCGATGAGTTGCGCCTCGAGGGTATTGCCCGCGAACTGGTGAACCGCATCCAGAACGTGCGCAAGAGCAAGGACTTTGACATCACCGACAAGATCACCGTCACCATCGCTCCCGACGAGCGCACCGATGATGCCGTCAAAGTCTTCGGCGACTATATCGCCCATCAGGTGCTTGCCACCAGCATCACCGTGGCACCCGTTGACCCCGCCACCGCCATTGAACTTGACATGGACGGCTGGACGCTGCCCATCAATGTCGAGAGAGTATAATCCATCGGATATTATCCAACAACAAGAATAACATCAATAGATTATCCATCATGGACAACAAACAAGAAAAAGCCAGATACAGCGACGAGGAATTGCAAGAGTTCAAAGAGCTCATCATGGCAAAAATCGACCAGGCCAGGGAGAACTACAACCGCCTGAAAGACAACCTCATGGTTGATGAGTCCAATCCCACCTTCAAGATGATGGAGGAAGGGGCCTCTACCATGCAAAAGGAGATGGCAAGCCAGCAGGCCGAGCGTCAGCTGGACTTCATCCGCAAACTCCAAGCCGCTCTGGTGCGCATCGAGAACAAGACCTACGGTGTGTGCCGCATCACAGGCAAGCTCATCCCCAAGGAGCGCCTGCTTGCGGTGCCTCACGCCACCCTGTCCATCGAGGGCAAGGAGATTGAGGCAAGAAATAAGAAACAGTCTTGACGTAGGGGAGCTGGAACATGAAGCTTTCTAACGGCAAACTGGCAGCGCTCATCATCGCGCTGGTTATTGTCATCGACCAAGCCGTAAAGATTTGGGTCAAAACCCACTTCTACTATGGCGAGGAGGTAGAGGTGACCTCTTGGTTCAAACTCCTGTTCATCGAGAACAACGGCATGGCTTTCGGCATGGAGCTAGGCAGCAAACTGCTGCTTACCCTGTTCCGTATCATCGCTTCGGGAGCACTCATCTACTACCTGTGGCGGATGCGCTCGCGCACCGACATTCCCAAGGGGTACATCGCCTGCTTCGCCTTGATTACGGCGGGAGCACTGGGCAATGTCATCGACTGTATCGCCTATGGTGTGATTTTCAACAGTCCCATACCTCCCCATGTGGCACAACTGTTCCCGCCCGACGGCGGCTATTCCACGTTGCTCAACGGCAGGGTTGTGGATATGCTCTATTTCCCCTTGTGCGATTGGTACTGGCCTCAATGGATGCCCGGGATTGGCGGTCATCACTTCGTCTTTTTCCAGCCCATCTTCAATATCGCCGATGCCTCGTTGTGCGTGAGCGTCTTTGTGCTCTGCCTGTTCTATGCCCGCCATCTTGCGATCGAGACCAACCGCAAGAACAACCAGGAGAATGCCGACGATACCGCTGAGGAGGCTGTAAACAACGCCGAACAACAACCATCAGAGGAAAAAACTGAGCAACCTGCCGACCCCTCTGAGACCATCGAGTAAGCCATGCGCCATACCTTGTTGTCCATATCACTGCTACTGCTGCTTGCGTTGTCATTGACCTCGTGTGACAAAACGCCACACGGCGTGATCAGCATTAACCACATGGCAGACCTCATCGCCGACCTGCAGATTGCCGAGGCCTATATGGAACACCACCCCACCGAGTTTGCTGACGATTCCAGCAAACTCGTCATGAAGCAGTCGGTCTTCAAGAAGCATGGCATCACAATTCAAGAGTACGACTCGTCGTTGGTGTGGTATGCCCACAACATGGAGGATTACGTCAAGGCACACGACAAGGCGCTGAACAAAATCCAAGCGCGATATGACAAACTGGTAAAGAACGGCGACAAGAACCTTCCAGACAAAAACGAGATTACTGTAAACAATCCACACAAAGGACCGGTCTGGGGGAGCAAGTACCCCCAACTTGCCAAGGTCGGTTCCAAAGGCGACACTGCCGACCTGTGGCAGGGAAACCGCAGTTACATGTTCACCCAGGGTGCCCGACGGGGATTCATCCCGTTTGACATCGTGCCCGACGCCGAAAAACGTCCTGGTGACCGCTACCAGCTGGTTTACAAACTGGCGCGCGGAGGCAATGAGTTCAAAGCGAGCCTCAACGTGGACTATACCGACGGTGCCACGGCCCAAGTCATACGCACCACCAGCAGTGACGGCTGGGTGACCATCGACGTCCAGAGCGACTCGGCACGCCAGGTGCGCCGCGTGTACGGCTACCTGAGTTACAACATCGGGCGCGGAAGCGTCGCCTATGTGGACAGCCTCATGCTTGTGCGCACCCACCTGAGCAAGAGCAATTACGGCTTTATCAACGCCCAGCGTCTGCTGGAGCGTGACAAATAACAGCACCTTGTGACGCAAGGTTTTGCGTCTCCACAAATACCAGAAACTGAACATGAACCTGTACCTGCAACTGTTTCTCACCTTCGCCAAGATAGGCGCTTTCACCTTTGGCGGTGGCTGGGCGATGATCAGCATCATCCAGCGCGAGATTGTCGAGAAACACAAGTGGATTGAGTTGAACCAGTTTCTGGATCTGCTTGCCGTGGCACAGTCCATGCCCGGTATCCTGGCGGTGAACATCAGTGTGGTCATCGGCGACCGTCTCAAGGGCGTTAAAGGCAGCATCTGTGCCGCCATTGGCACCATACTGCCTTCCTTCCTGATGATTCTCGCCATCGCCATCTTCCTCACACCCGACACCATCAAGAACAACGCCATCATCAGCCGCATCTTCAAGGGCATCCGTCCCGCGGTCGTCGCACTGATTGTCGCCCCGGTGCTCACGACAGCCAAGAGTGCCGGAATCAACTGGAAGACAGTCATCATCCCCGTGGCCGTGGCATTACTCATCTACAGCAAAATCCCTTACATCTCCAATCCCATCATCTACATCGTGTTGGGAGCCATCGGAGGATACATCTATTATATGCACACCCTATTGAACGGGAAAAGCGGAGAGAGCGGAGATAGCGAAAACAATGTAAACAGAAAGGAGGGCGCTGATGCTTGAGAATTACCTGAAACTCATCTGGGCTTACTTGAAGATAGGTCTATTCGGCTTTGGCGGCGGTTATGCCATGTTGTCGCTCATCCAGCGCGAAGTGGTGGATTCGGGATGGATCACGAGCCAGATGTTCACCGACATTGTCGCCATCTCGCAGATGACGCCAGGCCCCATCGGCATCAACAGCGCCACCTATATCGGCTATGTCGTGACGGGCAGCGTGCTCGGCTCACTGGTGACGACACTCACCGTGGTGCTCCCGCCGTTCATCCTCACGCTTATCGCCAGCCACTATATCGACCGCCACAGCCAGAGCCCCTTCATCAAGGGTGCCTTCATGGGCCTGCGTCCCGTAGTGGTCGGTTTGATTGCCTCGGCGGCATTACTGCTGATGAACAGCGAGAACTTCGGGTACCTCATGAGCGAGCGGCTGATAACCATCGCCATCTGCGTGGCCTCGTTCTGTATCGTCTATTTCACCCGCATTCATCCCATCCTGGTCATTATTCTCGCCGGTATCACAGGCCTGATCGTCTTCTGACCACCGCCCACCAACAACAAAAACATCCATGCCTTGCGGCCTCCCCCTTCATTGGGTTATTAGCCGCAAGGCATGGATTGTGTTATCTACTCGGTTTTCAGTACGAAAACGGGAAGTTACCGATCAATAGTGCCGTACACGATACCGTCAATCAATTCGGTGACATCGACAATATCAATAGCACCGTCACCGTTGACATCAGCGCCCATCGAGACCTGATTGTAGGGATCTGACTTGTCACCGACGATGTAGTCAATCAGGTGAGTGACGTCAGAAATCTCAATAATGCCGTCACCATTCACGTCACCGTGGTGTACAGGAGGAATAGGAAGAATCTCCTCGCCCAGGTAAACAGCAGTAATTGCGTTCGCAGTTTTATCGGGATTATTTACCACCGTGGCCACATTGAGCCATGCGGTATTAGCTGCCATATAAGTACCCTCGGGCTGCGGGAAGAATCCAATCCTGCCGTTCTCATCAATGCCAAACGCCAAGTTATTGGATGATGCCTTAGTAGCCTGGTCGGGAATATACACGCCAAACTCGTCCAGGTTATTCATGTTGCAGCGGTTGACAAACGTGCTGAAATAGTTACCCACGAGCATATCGTTAACAATGGGCATCTTAGTCCTATTGGCAATCTGTCCAACAGGAATCAGCTTGTTACCGCTGGCATAGGGATACTTACACTTGAGCAGCAGCGGCGTTGCGGCGGGTACAATCTCGCCCGGGCCGTAAACCAGTTCAGGCTCGGCATAGTAGCAATTGTCGTCCTCTTGTTCCACCTGACGCACAGTATAGGCGCCCACTACACCACCATCTTCGGGAATGAGATAGGGGAAGTCGCAGCACAACGAAGTCCAGTACCAGCCCTCGCTATCGACAACGTCCTCGTTGAGCGGCTTCACGCCGAAGTAGGACTCTTCAATCGAGGCCTCGCTGACGGGTTCGATCCACCAGCGGGAATTCGTCTTATCCTTGGAGCCTGCGGTCAAGCCGTATCCGGCATCGCGGAAGTAGCAGTCGAGAGGAATCACCTGGCCATCCATCATGTACTCATAATAGGTGCGTGCATTGTAGCAAACTTTACCACCCTCCAAGGCACTGCTCTCCTGAACAGTCATCATCAAGTGGGTCAACATGTAAGTGCTCACGCCCTGACTGAAGAGGTCACAGTCCCCACCGATGTGGTCAATGTAAATAATAGAGCCAGGATCAGAAACCTGGGCGGAGTCAGTTTGCATCAAGATGCAAGACCAGAAAGCATCGGGATAGGTAGATCTCAGGAAATGGGTCCCCTTAATGCTGATGTAGCCATAAGTGGAGCAATTTCTTACGCGATAATACCCAGAACCGCTAAACTGCGCACTAGTGACTAACGTCACCAGCAAGCATAATAGAGTAACGACATTTTTCATACTTAATACTATATATCATAAGGTTAAAACATGATCACTATAACACGTCAACAGTATGAAGTGTACAGCACAATAATCATTCATCATGGTGTGCACAAAAACGCATCCCTTTGGGGATGCCCTGACCTAAAACGAAATAAAAATTATCCCCCAAATAGGCCCATACTCCAACCGAAGGGCAAAAGTAAGAACTAATTAATGATTAGACAACTTTTTTTAGAAATTTCTAAAAAAAATTACTAATTATAACAATTGACGATTGTAAAAAATTCTTAAAATCGCGGATTTTCCGTCATTTTCATCTCACGTCCGCGCCCCCGAGGAGTAGATCAACAACTTGAGCGACATCGCCGATATTAACGATTCCGTCACCATTCACGTCAGCATACTCGCTAAAAGACTGTTTCAAAATCAGGTCAATGAGGTCGGTGAGGTCCGCCACATTGGTCACCCCATCCAGGTTCACATCACCCTGGCTCGGGTCAATGGCGAGAATTGCCGAAAACTGGTTCCATGGGGCTGCCGCCCTGTAGGCGTCGAGCGAAGCGGCGGGCACCCTGAGGACGGCCTGCTCATACAGGTTCATGAATACCGATGAATTGATGGCAAGCGGCTCTGGCACCAAGCATGTCACCGTCTTCAAGCTCCTACAGCCAGCGAAGGCATTGGAGTTGATGGTGGCTACCGACTCGCCGATAGTCACGCTCGTCAAGGCAGCGCAACCGTTGAAAGCGTTCATGCCGATTTTGTTGACCGAATTGGGAACAGTGACATGCTGGAGGCTGGAGCACCCATAGAAGGCGTGGTCGTTGATCAAGGTGAGGCCATTGCCCAACTTCACCTGCTCGAGTGACGAGTTTTCATAGAAGGCTTTCTGGTTGATGGTCTCGACTGAATTAGGGATAACCAACCTTTTCAGTGATGTACAATGGTAAAATGCCGAAGAGTTGATTCTGTTAACTGATTTGCCGATGGTCACTTCTTTTATTTTGGCATTCTTGGCAAAATTATTGGGTATCACCTCAACACTGTCACCAATCGTCAAAACCTCTACCGCCCCATTGACAATAGGCGTAACGATAGGGGCACAATTCCTGGCGTTCCAGGTGAAACGCTTCAAGCCGCTGCAACCCGAGAAAGCCATATTCCCAATGCTGGTGACCAGGCAGGGAACAGTGATTTCGGCCAAGCTGGTGCAATTCCAGAACGCCCTCTCCCCTATCGAGGTGATGGAATCATGCAGGGTGATGATTTTCATCTTGTTACACTCAGTGAACATCCCAAAACACAGCGAGGACACGCCAGTGAAATACCGGAACTCGTCAAACGAGTACATATATGCCGCAGGGACAGCGTCCATCTCGGAGACAGCGGCGGCCTCCTCCATCGTCAGCATACCGTCGTCTTCAGCGTCGGCCGTCATCAGGCTAATGGCCTCGGCAATAGGGTCAGCAAAGAGGATTCCGTCTCCTTGGGTGGGCAAGGCAGCCCGCGGCTCGGCATGGATGATGGCTTCTTGATTAGAATGGTAGTTGATAAGCGATGTGCCGGCAGTGTCAATGGCCGTGAGCAGATAATAGCCCTGTGATGAACCCCAGCCCCAATTGATGTGGAAATATCCCTCGCCATCGTAGCCGTCACACACAAACGCATGGGCCTCATTATCGGCATCACTCCAACCGCTATACATGACCGGGCGTGAATTGCTCAATTCGGAATAAACGAGGCTCTCCCATTCCTCGTCCGAGAGGCCACTGTCATCACGCTGAACCCACTTGGTTTTGGAACTGTAGTTGAAATAGGCGACCATGGCATAAGCAGCGCTGGGCATGGGAGCCCCCGACGAACTTGACGTGTAATCCATCTGTACGGCAGTGCCGCAATATTTCATCAGATTGGCTACTGCCATCTTCTGCTCATCGGTAGTCGTTATGCCGGCATAACGGTCCACCATGTTCGCCCAATCGATGAATGAGCCTGCAGGCACCGCATCGACACTCACGCCACGTGCGGTGACATAAGCCGCCATATCGTGTGTCGTCTGCGACACCGAACGGTCGCGGTGATAATACAGCACCTGGGCCATCGCCGTTGCCACGCAACCTGTCACGCACCGCCGCCCGTTGGTGTCGAGTGGGCAACACAGGAAATATGGATTTCTCTGGTTCCACTGGCTCGTCAACAAGGGGGAAACGGCAGGCAACGAGGACAACCCGCGTGGCGCACGGGATGCCGTCACGCCCTTCTCACGCATGGCCTGCATCTGACGGGCATATCCGTTCAGCCACGCCATCATATTGCAGGGGATGTCGTTCACGTCAACGGCTCCCTCATCGGCATAGCCGAGGATGGCGGGCACGCAGTCGTCACCAGCGGCAATGACATAGCCCTCATGGTCACCGATATTGAATATATAGTAATCGGCCGACGATGTCGCCAACGAGGCATGACGTAACGAGGAAGCGAACAAAGATTTACCACGTTGCTGTAGGAAAGCCTGGGCGTTCAACCGGGCCTGATGGAGCGTGATGGGTTTTGCCACGATTTGCCATGTGGTGGCGATACACCCCACTATCAACAAGACCAATAAGCGTTTTGTCCTTTGAGAATTCATCATCACCATGTCATTTTATTGAAGTTCGTCATCGTCTGGAAATGAGGGAGGTTCCATTGGTGCAAAGTTAATGAATTGTTTTATCTTTGACAGCAAGCACCATCGTTTTTATACCTAAAATAAGCCCCATGTTTGACTCAGTCGGTGCAAACACAGGGCCTGTTTCCTTATGATATGGTCTTGCAAATGCGGGTTAGGGCCATAGGGTGAGCTGGCCAGTGGCGAGGGTGCGTTGGACGTCGATGAGACGCTGGTTGCGGCTACCGCGGAAACGGAGGGAGATGTCGCGCTGGGCTTGCAGGAACGGGCCGTCAACGAGGACGTCGAGTTCACGAACGACATCGAGCAATGCCGGGTCCTTCTCGATTTCCTCCCAGATGAAGCCGGTATAGCACCACACGTTGTAACCCAACTCCTGCTTGATGCGGTGGATGAGGGCACGGGTGCCGTCGGGCTGCAGCAAGGGGTCGCCGCCACTCAGGGTGACGGGAGCCTCGTTATAGGCGATGACCTGCATCAGTTCGTCGAGTGTGCGCTCTTCCCCACCCTTGAAATCCCAAGAATCGGGATTATGGCACCCGGGGCAACGATGGTTGCAGCCCGCCAAATAGATTGACGTGCGCAGACCCGGACCATCCACGCTGGTACCCTCTACAATATGCAGAACACGGAGCAATTTTATTAATTAGAAATTAGAAGTTAGGAGTTAGGAATTAGAAGTCTCACCTAAAGCCTAAAACCTAAAGCCTAAAGCCTAAAGCCTAAAACCTATTTGTGGACAACACGGTCCTTGAGTTCGGCGAGTTTGCCGCTGTTCCAGCGGTCGGTGGTGCCGACCAGGTAACCCGTGATGCGCTGCAGGCGGTCGATGTTGTGGCCGTGGCACTCGGGGCACTCGTGGAGGTCATCGGTAGCGTCCTCATAACCGCAGTCCATGCAGCGGTTGCGGTTGTGGTTCACCGAACAGTAACCCATATTGTACTTGTCCATCAGGTCCACAACATTGGCGATAGCCTCAGGATTGTGGGTGGCATCGCCGTCAATCTCGACATAGAAGATGTGGCCGCCACGCGTCAACTCGTGGTAAGGAGCCTCAACCTCGGCCTTATGCTTGGGCGAGCACTTGTAATAGACAGGCACATGGTTGCTGTTGGTGTAATAAATTTTGTCAGTCACACCGGGAATCTCGCCAAAGTCCTTGCGGTCACGGCGGGTAAACTTGCCAGCCAAGCCCTCGGCAGGCGTGGCAAGCACGCTGTAGTTGTGCTGATAGCGCTGGCAGAATTCATTCACGCGGTCACGCATATAGGTGACAATCTTGATACCCAGCTGCTGCGCCTCGTCGCTCTCGCCATGGTGATGGCCGACGAGGGCTATCAAGCACTCTGCAAGACCGATGAAGCCGATGCCCAGCGTACCCTGGTTGATGACACCCTCCACCCTGTCGTCGGGGTTGAGTTCGTTGGCACCGTTCCACAACTGCGACATGAGCAGGGGGAACTGCTTGGCCATCGCCGTCTTCTGGTACTGGAAACGTGCATCGAGCTGACGTGCGGTGACCTCGAGCATATTGTCGAGTTTGGCAAAGAAGCGGTCGATACGTTCCTGCTTGTCCTTGATGTCCATGCACTCGATGGCCAAGCGCACGATGTTGATGGTCGAGAATGACAGGTTGCCACGACCGATAGACGTTTTCTCGCCAAAGCGGTTCTCAAACACGCGGGTGCGGCAGCCCATCGTTGCCAACTCGTACTTGTAGCGATCGGGATCGTCAGGACGCCACTGATCGTGCTGGTTGTAGGTCGCGTCAAGGTTGACGAAGTTGGGGAAGAAGCGGCGAGCGGTCACCTTGCAGGCGAGCTGATACAGGTCATAGTTCCTGTCACCAGGCTTGTAGCTCACGCCGGTCTTCTTCTTCCAAATCTGGATGGGGAAGATGGCGGTAGAACCGTTGCCCACGCCACGATAGGTCGAGTTGAGCAGCTCACGGATAATGCAACGACCCTCGGCACTGGTGTCGGTGCCGTAATTGATGGAACTGAACACCACCTGGTTACCGCCACGCGAGTGGATGGTGTTCATGTTGTGGATGAACGCCTCCATCGACTGGTGAACACGACGCACGGTCCTGTTGATGGCGTGCTGCATGATGCGCTCATCGCCCTGCAAGAAGTCGAGCTCTCGCTCGAGGTAATCCTCGACATTGATGTCATACAAGCGGCTGTAATCCTGGCCCATCAGTTTCTCGAGGTTCTTTATCTCCTCGATATAGGCTTCACGCACGTAGGGGGCGAGATAGAAGTCAAAGGCGGGAATCGCCTGGCCTCCGTGCATCTCGTTTTGGGCAGTTTCCATGGTGATGCAGGCGATGACGCCGGCGGTCTCGATGCGCTTGGCGGGACGCGACTCGCCGTGGCCTGCCATATAGCCCTGCTTGAGCACCTTGTCGAGCGGATGCTGGACGCAAGTCAAGCTCTTGGTGGGATAATAGTCCTTATCGTGGATGTGCAGGTAATTGCCACGCACTGCCTCGCGTGCCTCCTCGCTCAAGAGATAGTCATCGACAAAGGGCTTTGTCGTCTCGCTGGCGAACTTCATCATCATGCCGGCGGGTGTGTCGGCATTCATGTTGGCGTTCTCGCGGGTGACATCGTTATTCTTGGCGTTGATGATTTCCAGAAACAGGTCACGCGTCTTGGCCTTGCGGGCGACACTGCGTTTCTGACGGTAATTGATATAGCAGCGTGCCACCTCCTTGCGCGGACTCTTCATCAGCTCCAGCTCTACCTGGTCCTGAATATCCTCGACGCTCATCTGGCTACGCCCTCGCTGGCCGATGCGGTCAGCTATGCGCTGTATCAGCCCCTCGTCCTCACCGGCCTCGGTGGCAAGCATGGCTTTTCTTATCGCTGCCTTGATTTTTTCCTCGTTATAGCCGACAACACGGCCATCACGTTTAAGAACTGTCTGAATCATTTTCTGTTTATCAAAGAGTTAGATTATTGTACATTGCTATCGTAAAAAAATCCGGCCTTGCCGGTTTGCGGGTGCAAAGTTAATACAGTCCGTCGAAACGTCAAACAGTTTTACCAAAAAAAATTAAAAATTTTTGTTTTGGAAATTTTTTTCACTATTCAATATTTTTAAATACTTAATTTTCAGTTATTTAAAAAAATTATTGGAAAACTTTTCCAGAAACCAAATGATAAAAACTCACTAACAGCCCTTTAATGAAGTCATTCCCAGCATGTTCATCATGGTGAATAATAAAAGCGGAAACGCAAGGTTTTTGCGTCTCCGCTTTTATAGGTTATCGGCAACAAGCCGATAGTCACAAGCTTATCGATTACTTGATCACCTTCACAGCGCTGGTGGTGCCGTCGGTGTAGGTGGTAACAACGATGGTCAGGCCATTAGCCTGCTGCATCTCCTGGCCGGCAGCGTTGAAGTAGCGTACGCTGGAAACAGCCTTGTCACCATTGAGCTCATACAGACCGGTGCGCGGGGTTACGGTGAACGAGCAGCTTACGTGCAGCGACTCAGCCTTGTCGGCAGCGATAGCATAAGCCTCTACCTCATAGTAGCCGTCCTCCTCGAAGGGGATAGGAGCATCATAGAGGGTCCACTCACTCCACTCGCCGTTGTCCTTAGCATAGCGGTAGTACAGGTCGCACTCCTCGCTCGGGGTGATGGTCACGAAGTAAGCGTGAACGCCCTGCTGGGTGTCGGCAGCGATGCTGGGAGCCTCGGTCTGCTCGACGGGAGCAGCACCTTCCTCATAGGTGAAGGTGGTCATCGGCAGGAAGCGCTCTGAATACTTGTTAACACCGCTCCAACCAGAATACTGATAGTAGCCGCTAACGAGTCCGGTCTCCTGACCATAGAAGTAAACCGTAGCATAGTTGCCAGCAGTCTCCACAACGGTCTGGAGCAGCAGGTTGCCACCCTCATACAGGAAGGGCTCGTCAAGCTCAATCACAAACGTGGTCTCGCCATTAACGGGAGCGCAATGGCCATAGACGGCATTATCGCTCAACTCAATAGCATTAGCAGTAGCAAACTCGTTCTCTGACACGATATCGAGAGCGTACTCCAGACTGCCACCCCTCAAGGCGATAGGACTGGTGGCAGTAAATTCCAAACTGGTAATCTCACAGCCAACCAACTCGGTGAGCTCACTGGCGGGATAGATCACCTGGCTGGTAGTACCCTGGGTGTCATAATACAGAGCATAGAAAGGGTAATGAGCGTTCCTTTCGGTACCCTCAGCAACAGTCAGAGTGGCGGCCTGAGCGGCAAAAGCCATAGCAGCCACAGCAATAAAAGTAAAAAACTTCTTCATAAACACAAGTTATTAAAATTAAACAAATAAAAAATTGTCAATGAAAAAGAGGGGCAGAATAGTCTACATGGTACCATTCATGGTGCAAAGGTACAACAATCTTCCTTAATAACAATTAACATTCTAATAAAAATAGAGACGCAATTTGCTTGCGCCTCCATTTTTATTGGTCTGCGGCTAAAAAGCCAATAGCAAAAATCTCTTACTTGATCACCTTCACGGCGCTGGTGGTACCGTCGGTGTAGGTGGTAACGACGATGGTCAAGCCGTTAGCCTGCTGCATCTCCTGGCCAGCTACGTTGAAGTAACGCACGCTGGAGACAGCCTTGTCACCGTTCAGCTCATCAAGGCCAGTGCGCGGGGTTACGGTGAACGAGCAGCTCACGTGCAGCGACTCACCCATACCGTCAGCGATGGCGTAAGCCTCTACCTGATAGTAGCCGTCCTCCTCAAAGGGGATAACATCGTCGTAAAGGATCCAATCGCTCCACTCGCCGTTGTCCTTGCAGTAACGGTAGTAGATTTCGCTATCCTCGCTCGGAGTGATGGTCACAAAGTAGGCGTGAACACCCTGCTGCGTGTCTGCCGAGATGCTGGGTGCCTCGGTGGGCTCAAGGGGAGCGGGAGCCTCGTAGGTGAAGGTCACCTTAGGCAGGAAATTCTCGGTGTAAGGGAAAGGTGAACTCCAGTTAAACTGATACTGGTAGTAGCCAGACTCATAATCCATATTCACTCCATACCAGTTAGTGGTCTTGAAGTTGCCAGGGACTGTGAGCAACGTCTCGATGAGCAGGTTGCCACCGGTGTACTCATAGGGCTCGTTGAGGGTGAAGACCAACTCGGTCTCGCCAGGAACGGTGGAACTGGAGGCCACTACGATATTGCCATCGACTGGAGTCTTGTCAGCAAAGTCGAGCCTGTCAACCTTATTCAGTGAGAGCTGAATGCTGTTCTGACCCAGTGCGAAGCCTGCGGTAGCATAGAATCTCACCTCGGTAATCCTGCCATTCTGCATCTCGGTGAGCATGTCGGCGGGATAAATCATCTGGCTCATCGTGTTCCTGAGGTCATAATTGAAGCCTGAGATGGGAACATTACTGTTTGTTTCGGTGCCGTCACACACGGTCAGCACGTCGGCTTGAGCGAAAAGCGTCATCGCAGCCACAGCAAAAAGAGTAAAGAATTTCTTCATACGGTTTTATTATTTAATAGTTAAACAAAAAGATTCTCAAACCAATCAAGACAGAAAAACCGTTACATTATCAGTTTCTCCCGACTACAAAATTACTAAAAATAATTATCCGCCAACATCCACACCGATTATTTCCTACAAAAAAGAGTGGAATTCCACCCCGAACACATCGTTCTGAGTGGAATTCCACATACTAATAAATGTATTATCACCAGCTCTTAGTCAGCACATAGTCAATCAGGCAGGTGACATCGCTGATGCCTATCTCACCATCCTGGTCCACATCGGCCACTGCCATGTTGATGCCCGACGGGTTCTTGGTGAGCACATAGTCGATGAGTGCCGTGACGTCGCTGATGCCCACCAGGCCGTCCATATCAACGTCGCCCCGCATCTGCTCCTGGCTGTAGGAGAAGGTAACCATGGGCAAGAAGGGGACAGGCTCTTTCCAGTAGTTGACACAATCGTCGGTGAAGACATCCATGCTGGCATAGTAGTCCAACGGCTGCCCATAGAAACTTGACATGTTGTAGTTTTTCTTGCCGGCAACGGTCACCTTGGCGTCGATGAGCAGGTTGCCGCCGTTGTACTCAAACGGTTCGTCGAGCACAAACGAGAGCATGGACTCACCCTTGACGGGCGTGGTCACCGCCACGGGCGTCAATCCAGTCTCCAGTACGGGATATTCGTCAAAGCCGTCGTTCTCGGTCACCTTGAGCGAGAGGGTGATTTCACCGCCACTCATATTCAACTTCTTGGCATGGAAATCTATCGCCAGGATTTTGCGGCCCTGCATCGCCGTGAGCATGTCGGCAGGATAAATCATCTGTCCCTCGGCTCCTACCATGTCGATGTACACGCCATCAAAGGGAAGATAGGTGGTGTAATCGTCAAATTCACACACGGTCAAGTAATCGGCTCCCTGGAGGGCAGTGCCGTGCAGGGGAATCTCAAACAAGCCTGCCTCGCCACAATCGATGGTGAATGTCCCCGTGTAATCGCCCATGTCGGTGGGGGCGAAGCACACGGGCAGTTCCATCGACTCATCGGGTGCGAGCGTTACGGGCTGGGCCGTGGTTGTGAAGGGTGCAGTGATACTGAATGTGGGGGCAAACGGCATCTGACCGATATTCTTGAGGCTGACAGTCATTTCATCGACCATACCGGCACGTATCGTGTTAAATTCCAGTTCACCGGGATAGACCTTGGCGGCATAGTCAACATCGGTACCGTAATCAAAGGTGGCCTTGGGCAGGAAGCGCTCGACCTCATTACGTGTGATGGTAGTGTAGGTGGTTCCTCGCTCGCCCACAAAGAAGGTCTCGCTATAATCGGTCGTTTCCTCAACGACGGTTTCGATAACAAGACTGCCTCCGCTGTACAGATAGGGAGAGTCAAACGTGATCAAGACCTCAGTCTGGCCAGCTGTCAGCGTGATGTTCGCCACCTGAGTCAAGCCGGTGACGTAGGGGCCAAAGGCGGTGGCTGACGTTTCGCCCACCGATACACTCAGACGGCCGCCGTCGCTGCCGCATCCGTCATGCAGGTAAAACTTGACCGAGTTGATGGTTTCACCACGCATGTCGGTAATCAATGAAGCGGGGTAAAGAACCTGGGTCTTGGTACCCTCGGTATCCACCCACATGAAGTTAATGGGTGAACTGAAACTCAATTCGGAGCCTTCGGCGACTGTCAACTGCTTGTTGGCACAAATCGCGGGGCTTGTCATGGTCACAGCAAGCAATGCTGCCAGTAAATGTTTAAAAGGTATGTTCATGTGTAATGAAATGAGTTAATATAAAGATGTTAAGCAATATAGTTACAGTTACGACAGGCAATTCTTAGCCGCCACACTCAGTCTCGCCTTTGGGAAACCAAGCGGTCAGGAAAACCCGAGGAAAATAATATGATTGTATTCCACAGACTCTATTGCCCAATTCGTGAGGCAAAGTTACATAAAAAAATGAAGCGGCAAAATGCAATCATAATTTTTCCTTGCAAATTGCCACTTATTTGTTAGCACAGCGCCTCAAAAGGCCGTCAGATTGTTAGAAAAAGTGCTGTACCATATTATACTTACAGATTTGTACCATATCGCTACTGGAGAATCTTGCCGATGACCGCATTCACGTCGCTGACATTGATGCTGCCATCGTTATTCACGTCGGCAGCGGGAATGCCTGACGTTCCGGCCAAAATCATCCCGATCAGCACGTTCACGTCACTGATATTCACAACGCCATCATCGTTTACATCACCAGGCTGAATCTGAGGGACCTCGGCTTCGGGATGGAAATCGATGCCGCCGGCGACCTCGGTCGAGGTCTCGCCAATCCGGCCGCAATACTGGTTCACGCCATTGTAGACCTTGATGAAGTCGATGTGGGTGAGGTTGGCATGATTGCCCTGCTCGTCCACCGCCCAGTCGATCTTGAACCCCGGGTTGTAGCCCTCCACGCCAGGCTGACGGGTAGGATGATTGGGCAGGTTGTCGACATAACCCCAGTCCAGGAAGTACTGCACGTAGTAGGAGTTGTCTCCTTCACCGCCCTGGTTCTCGGCATTGCAACGCAACTTGGCGCCGTCAAAGTTCAACGTTTCCTGGTCTCGCAGCCACAACGGCCAGTAGGGCTGGCTGTGATGAATGTTACGGCTCATGTACCCGCTCGTGCTGTCAGGGTTCACATCGTTGCTTGTCCACCGGATGTAAGTCGTGTCATTAAGGTTAGGGTCGGTGGCACTAGGCGTGCGAGGCTTGCCCTCGTCGGGGCGATAGTAGGTGATGGTGTAATCATGCTGCGTGCTGGGGTGATGGTACTCGCTGCCAGCCAGTTCATACCAGCGGTCCCCCTGGCTGGGCACACCGTCGCCATCAACGTCAACACCCACCATGACGATACCAGGCTCGCTGCTGCCACCGCGACTATCTTGATTGCTCACAAACGCATTGCCCATGATGTCGAAGTCCCAAGTGTGCATATTCACCACAGGGTGGTCAAAGCCCACGATGACATAACCACCATAGCCGCCCAGAGTAACCATGCCGCCTGCCCACACGGTGTCGATGCGGGTCACAGGTTTTCCGAGTACTGTTTCATGGATGGTGTCGACGCGTCCACACAGGCTCACTTGGCAACGTGCCAACACGCTATCAAGCGGCTCACCAAGCCTCGCTACAGGCAACGTGTTGACAAACTGTCCGGGAGCGGGACGGTAGTCATACACACGCGAGAGCCATGGATGATTGGCCCACACGCTGAGCGCGGCGATAATTGACAAAAACAAAACGATTGGTCTCAAATTCCTCATTTCTTCATTATATTTTAGTGTTCATTAATATTATTGCCCAAGAAGGCAAAGTGGGCAGGGATGTCGCCCGTGCGCACGTCCCACTTCTTCTTGCCCGTAGGATCAAAGCAGTAAAGTCGGCCCGGCGAGACGTAGTCCTTGGCATCGGTGACGTAGATGTCCTTAGTGATAGGGTTAACCGCCACACTGTAGGGGATGACAATCTCCTTGTCGGTGCCGTCGGTGATGAAGTTGTCACTCACGCGCTGGTGGGTGCGCGTGTCGATGATGGCATAAGAGAACTCGTTGGCCATCGACACATAGCTCCACTGGGTGCTCACCACATAGAGGGAGTCGCCGTCGAGCCACATGCTGCTCACGGGGCTGTCGATGCTGTCCACCAGTTGCTGCTTGCGCGTGTCGTAGGCATAAATCTTGCTCGACCGCGTGTAGTAGTCGCCGCGCGACGACACCCACAGCACGCCGCGATGGTCGCTCCTGACGCTCTGCAGGTTGATGGCGATGGGGATGCGCCGCTCCTCCTTGAAGGTCGCCACATCGATGACCGACAGCGTGTTCTCGTAGTTGGGCACCATATAGCCGCCCGAGTTGGCGACATAAATCTTACCCCCCACTATCTCCAGTTCATCGGGTTGGAAGCCCACCAGACAGGTATCGACAACCTGCATCGTCACCGTGTCAATCTTGGCGACATAGCCTCGTTGCTCGTAGTTCGGGTTAATCTGCACAGGACCGGCATAACTGGTCACATAGGCATAGCCGCCGTAGAAGCGGATAAAGCGGCAGTTGGGGATATTGATCTGGTATTTCTTCTTGCAGGTGTACTTGTCCAGCACGTCAATCTTGTTGGAGCAGTTGATGACACAATACAGGTTGCTGCCATAGATGCCGATGTCGTTGCCCACGTCGCCCATTTCCTTGGGCACCGTCGGGTTGGCATAGGAAAAGATGTTGCGCACATACTCGCCATAGCCGTAGTCATAGTAGTCCAGCGTGGCCTTGTTCCACCCCATATTGCCCTCACACAGCAGGTAGAAACCCTCGATGTCGGTAAACTCGGGTTGTGCCACAGCCACGTGCTCGGGCAGGAAGATGGTCACCTCCTCACGGCAACCCGACAGGAGCACGGTGAGCAAAAATGTCATCAAAAGAACCGTCCCTATTTTACCTGTTTTCTTCATTAGATGTCAAATTTGAGGATGAGTTTGTAATTACGACCGGGCATGGGATAGTTGAGGATGACGTCATAGTATTGGTTGAAGAGGTTGTTGACCTCGCCCGAGACCTTCAATGACGTTTTGCCCAAGTGGAAAAGGTAGCCAGCCGACAGGTCGTGGGTGTACCAGGGCTGCTCGTGGTTCTCGCGGGTGTTGGCGCTGGTGTGGTAACGCTCACCCACATAGATGAAGCTGTAGTTCACATCCAGATCTCTCCATCCCAGGTGCCCGACCACCGAGCCGCTATGCCAGGGGATATAAGCGAGTTGCCCCTTGTAGGTGCCTCCGTCGCCGTTGTCGTCGGGATTGGTGTAGTCCTGTGCCTTCTGGTAGGTATAACTCAGGTTGATGTCGAGAATCACGTCGGCAGGCAGGCGCAACGTGGTGCGTGCGCTCACGTCGATGCCACGGATCTTGACAATGCCCACGTTCATCATCATCCAGCGGTACTGGCCCGTTCCCTTGGGGACAGCGATAATCTTGTCGGTGATGTAGTTGTAATAGGCGTCAGCGCTCAACTTGACACCGGCAAGCAAGCCGCGGTCGGTGAGCAGACGGTAGAGGAAGCCCACGTTGTACTGGGTGGCATACTCGGGATCGAGCGTGATGTTGCCCATGTCGGTATAGTAGAGGTCGTTGAATGTGGGCATGCGGAAGATGCGCTTGTAGAATGCCCGCAGGTTGAATTCCCGCTCGTGCCACGGTTGCCAACTGAGGAAGACGGCGGGCGTCACCTTGCTCATGTACTTGCTCATCCTGCCTATCACCTCACCGTTGAAACGTGCCGACGAGCGGTCGTTGACCATCGTGTAGAGCAGGCTGCCCTGCACCTTGAAGCCATGCAGGGTATAGGCAGTCGCCAGTGCCGTGAGCACCGTGTGACGGATGGGGTAACCAAAGCCCGTCAAGGTGGCGTCAAGGCTGTTCCACTGGTAATCCACCGAGAGGTTTACGTCCCAGTCGGTGAGGATGGTGTATTTGTTGGCGGTAGAGAGGTAAATTTCGTCCTGCCAGAACTTGTTGTCGATATACATCAACGTGGTGTCAGGGTTGAGGTAGTGCAGGTAGTCACGCGAATACTTGGCATTGAACATCATCTCGTAGCGGTCGGTGAACTTGCGCTGATAGGCACCCTGCAGAAAGAAATTGCTGTCCCACTGCTTTTGGGCATGCTTCCACACGTTGTTGACGATGGCGCCGGGAATACCCTTGCGGCTGTCATACCAATAGGCCTTGGCGTGCCACTTGCCGCTGGGCATCACGCCAAAGACGGCACCCTCCAAGCGATAGGAGCGCACATCGCCGTTTTGACGCACGGCGGTGGTGTCCCAAGCCAGCGAGCCGTCGCTGTAGTGACGCATATAGCGGAAACGGTACTTGCCCGTGGCATAGGTGAACTCGCTGTTGAACGACAGACTCACCGCACGACTCAACTTGTGTTCCCAACGCACGCTGGGATTGACGAGGCCAAAGGAACCCGTCTTGAACGACACATTGAGGTTATCGCGCTTGCCGTCCTTGAATTTGGGGCGGCGGGTGCGCAGGTAGATGGTGCCTGCCGAGCCGTAGTCCTTGGCACTCTGGAAGATGTTGCTGCGCTGACCGTTGTACAACGAAATCGCCTCGATATTGTCGAGCGAGAACTTGCCCAAATCGACTTGCCCGTTCTGCGCATTGCCAATCTGGATGCCGTCGTAGAAGACGCCCATGTGATTGGTGCCCATCGAACGGATGTCCACAGTCTTGAGGCCACCCACGCCACCGTAGTCCTTGAGCTGCACGCCGGCAAAGTAGCGCACGGCATCGGCCACCGAATGGCTATTCAGCCCTTCGAGCTGTTTGCCCGTGAGCTCCTGGGCAGGAATCACGTCCTCATAGGGGCGACGGCCATAGATGATGATATTCTGAATATATTGCATCGAGTCCAGACGGCTATAGCGCACAGGCGCCGTGACCGAGTCGGCCTGGTGTGCAAGCACGCCTTCCTGGGCATGGCTGCACAGGAAGCACAAGAGGGCAAAAAGTGCTATGACTAACGTTTTACGCATTCTTCCGGGTTTCTATGTTCACGATTTGGCAGGTCTTCTGACTCGCCCCTACCCTTTTTTGCACTATCCCTTCCCATGCGGCCCCTTGCCATCGGGGCACCGCAAAGTGGTCCAGTGCGGGTAATTCCATAACGGGCACACAGCAGCACCGTCTGTCCGGGATTCCCACCCGGTTCCCTTTTCACCCAGGGCCGTAACCCCAGGCACCAAATCACGCTGCAAAGATAGTACAAAAACCTCATAGATGCAGTAAGATACATAAAAAACTCCGGTGCGCATCGCTGCGGGCCGGAGTCTCAATAAACAAATTAACTATGGAAAATATATACGATTATTCAATCTCTCGTTATTATCATTCAATGTATCGAATCAATCGTCCATTTCGGCGAGTTCACGTTCCTGGCGGGCTTGCTCGGCAAGTGCCATCTCGTTCTTGTCGCCGACGATAAGAGTCTGATATTCACGCAGACCAGTACCAGCGGGGATGAGGTGACCGCAGATGACGTTCTCCTTCATACCCTCGAGGTAGTCCACGCGACCGTTGATGGCGGCCTCGTTGAGGACCTTGGTGGTCTCCTGGAACGATGCTGCCGACATAAAGCTGCTGGTCTGCAGCGCTGCTCGGGTGATACCCAGCAGAATCTGCTCACTGGTAGCGGGAACGGCGTCGCGAACGACAACCAGCTTCATGTCACGGCGCTTGAGCGACGAGTTGATGTCGCGCAGCTTGCGGGCGGTGAGAATCTGACCGTTCTGGACCTCGTCGCTGTCACCACTGTTGGTGACAATCTTCTTGCCCCAAATGCGGTCGTTCTCCTCCATGAAGTCACGCTTGTCAACGGTCTGCTCCTCGAGGAATCGGGTGTCGCCCGGATCGATAATGCGCACCTTGCGCATCATCTGGCGCACGATTACCTCGAAGTGCTTGTCGTTAATCTTCACACCCTGGGTGCGGTAAACGTCCTGAACCTCGTTAACGATGTAGTCCTGAACGGCCGTGGGGCCCTTGATGCGCAGGATGTCGGCGGGAGTGACTGCACCGTCGGACAGCGGAGTGCCGGCGCGCACGAAGTCGTTCTCCTGAACCAGAATCTGCTTGGACAGGGGCACGAGGTACTTCTTCTCCTCACCGATGCGGTTCTTGACCGTAATCTCACGGTTACCGCGCTTGATGCGGCCGAAGGTCACCTCACCGTCAATCTCGCTCACGATAGCGGGGTTAGACGGGTTGCGGGCCTCGAACAGCTCGGTCACACGGGGAAGACCACCGGTGATATCACCAGCACCACCCGAGAACGAGCGCGGAATCTTCACGAATACCTCACCAGCGGTGATTTCTTCGTTATCCTTCTTCATCAGGTGTGCGCGCACGGGGAGCGAGTAGGATTTCACTACATTGCCCTCGGCATCGATAATCTCGGCCTCGGGAATGCGGTTGTGGTCCTTGGTCTCGATGATGAAGATTTCGGCATTGCCCGAGATCTCGTCATACTCCTCGCGATAGGTCACACCCTCAATCAGGTTCTTGAAGCGCAGGGTACCATCCACCTCACTGACGATAACAGCGTTGAATGCGTCCCACTCACAGATCTTGTCACCCGACGATACCATGTCACCCGGCTTGAAGAACAGCTTGGAACCGTACTCGATGGGAGCATGAGTCAGCACCATGTTGGTGTTGGCATCCTTGATCTGCATCTCGGCCATACGACCAACCACGATGTCCACGCCATCCTTGTCCTTAACGGTGCGCAGGTCTTCAATCTCGATGCGGCCGTTATACTTCGAGGTGATGTTGGAAACTGCCGATGCGTTGCTGGCCACACCACCGGCGTGGAACGTACGCAGGGTCAGCTGGGTTCCCGGCTCACCGATGGACTGAGCGGCAATCACGCCGACAGCCTCACCCTTCTGCACCATGCGGTGCGATGCCAGGTTGCGGCCATAGCACTTGGCGCACACGCCGTGCTTGGCCTCGCAAGTGAGGACGGAACGAATCTCCACCGACTCGATGGGCGACTCGTCGATGCGCTTGGCAGCGGCATCGGTGATTTCCTCACCGCTCTCGACGATGACCTCACCAGTGGTGGGATCAACCACGTCGTGTACCGACACGCGACCCAGGATGCGCTCACCCAGCGTGGCGACAATGCGGTCACCCTGACGCACCTCGCGGCAAACGAGTCCGCGCAGCGTGCCACAATCTTCCTCGTTGATGATCACATCGTGGGCAACGTCAACCAGACGACGGGTCAGATAACCGGCGTCGGCGGTCTTCAATGCGGTATCGGCAAGACCCTTACGGGCACCGTGGGTCGAGATAAAGTACTCGAGCACCGAGAGGCCCTCCTTGAAGTTTGCAAGGATGGGGTTCTCGATAATCTGGTGACCACCTTCAACACCCGACTTCTGGGGCTTGGCCATCAGACCACGCATACCCGACAGCTGACGGATCTGGTCCTTAGAACCACGGGCGCCCGAGTCAAGCATCATGAATACTGAGTTGAAGCCCTGCTTGTCGGCAGTAATCTGCTTCATCAGCTCGGTGGTGAGCTCGGTATTTACATTGGTCCAGATATCGATCACCTGGTTGTAACGCTCGTTGTCGGTGATAGCACCCATGTCATAGTCCATCTTGATCTGCTCGGCACGGGCATCACCCTCGGCGATGATTTCGGCCTTGCGGTCAGGAATCAGCACGTCATTCAGGTTGAACGACAGACCGCCCTTGAATGCCATGTAGTAACCCATGTTCTTGACATCGTCAAGGAACTGAGCCGAACGGGGCACACCGCAGTTGCGGATAACGCGGGTGATGATATTGCGCAGCGACTTCTTGGAAATCAGCTCGTTAACGTAACCAATCTCGTAGGGTACGGTATTGTTGAAGATGATGCGGCCCACCGAAGTGTCCTCGACGAGCTTCTGCTCGTGCTCACCATTGGCGTTGACCACGTCAACAACCACACTGATGATGGCATGCATCGCCACCTTACCCTCGTTATAGGCCACCAGAGCCTCCTCGGGACCGTAGAACTTGAGTCCCTCGCCCTTGTCGCCCTTGCGCAGCTTGGTGATGTAGTACAGACCGAGTACCATATCCTGTGAAGGAACGGTAACGGGGTCACCATTGGCGGGATTCAGGATGTTGTGGGGCTCGAGCATCAGCATCTGAGCCTCGACAACGGCCTCGTTGCCCAGCGGCAGGTGAACAGCCATCTGGTCACCGTCAAAGTCGGCGTTAAATGCCGTACATGCCAGCGGGTGCAGCTGGATGGCCTTACCCTCGATGAGCTTGGGCTGGAACGCCTGGATACCCAGACGGTGCAGCGTCGGCGCACGGTTCAGCAGCACGGGATGACCCTTCATCACGTTCTCGAGGATGTCCCATACGACGGGCTCCTTGCGGTCCACAATCTTCTTGGCGCTCTTCACCGTCTTGACGATACCGCGCTCGATGAGCTTGCGGATAACGAAGGGTTTGTAAAGCTCAGCGGCCATGTCCTTGGGAATACCGCACTCGCCCATCTTCAACTCGGGACCCACAACGATAACCGAACGGGCTGAATAGTCCACACGTTTACCGAGCAGGTTCTGACGGAAGCGGCCCTGCTTTCCCTTGAGGCTGTCGCTCAGGGACTTGAGGGGACGGTTGGAGTCGCTCTTGACGGCGCTCGACTTGCGCGAGTTGTCAAGCAGCGAGTCCACAGCCTCCTGCAGCATACGCTTCTCGTTGCGCATGATGACCTCGGGAGCCTTGATCTCGATGAGGCGTTTCAGGCGCGTGTTGCGGATGATGACGCGGCGATACAGGTCGTTGACGTCGCTGGTGGCAAAGCGGCCACCATCGAGCGGAATCAGAGGACGCAGCTCGGGCGGAATCACGGGGATGACCTTGAGAATCATCCACTCGGGACGGTTCATGCCCTTGCTGGCGCGGAACGATTCCACCACCTGCAGGCGCTTCAAGGCCTCGGTCTTGCGCTGCTGCGAGTTCTCCTTGTAGGCACGGTCGCGCAGCGTGTTGGCCAGCGAGTCCAGGTCAAGCTCGGCAAGGAGGTCATAGATGGCCTCAGCACCCATCTTGGCGATGAACTTGTCGGGATTATCATTCTCCAGCGACTGGTTGTCCTTGGGAAGCTTCTCGAGGATAGCAACATACTCGTCCTCGGTGAGCAGGTCATACTTCTGCAGCTCCTTGCTCTCGGTACCATTCTCATACTTCACGCCAGCGGGGTTGATAACCACGTAGCGCTCGTAGTAGATGATCATGTCGAGCTTCTTGGTGGGGATGCCCAGCAGATAACCGATCTTGTTGGGCAACGAGCGGAAGTACCAGATGTGAGCCACAGGCACAACGAGCTCGATGTGACCGCTGCGCTCGCGGCGAACCTTCTTCTCGGTCACCTCGACACCGCAATGGTCGCACACGATACCCTTGTAACGGATGCGCTTGTATTTACCGCAATGGCACTCATAGTCCTTGACGGGGCCGAAGATACGCTCGCAGAACAAGCCGTCACGCTCCGGTTTGTAGGTACGGTAGTTGATAGTCTCGGGCTTGAGAACCTCACCATGTGAATTCTCCAGGATTTCATCGGGAGATGCCAGAGAAATGGTAATCTTGGTGAAGTTATTCTTTATTTTATTATCTTTCTTGAAAGCCATAGTCTAAAGCGGTATTAATCAAGTTTCACATTGAGACACAGTCCACGCAACTCATGCAGCAGCACGTTGAGCGATTCGGGAATGCCAGGAGTGGGCATGGCGTCGCCCTTGACGATAGCCTCATAGGCCTTGCTGCGGCCCACTACATCGTCACTCTTGACAGTAAGGATCTCCTGAAGCACATGGCTGGCGCCGAAGGCCTCCAGTGCCCAAACCTCCATCTCACCAAAGCGCTGGCCACCAAACTGGGCTTTACCGCCAAGGGGCTGCTGGGTGATGAGGCTGTACGGGCCAATCGAGCGGGCGTGCATCTTGTCCTCGACCATGTGGCCCAGTTTCAAGAAGTAGGTCACGCCGACAGTGGCTTTCTGGTCAAACGGCTCGCCTGTGGCACCGTCATAGAGCTGAGTCGTGCCGGCACGCGGCAGACCGGCCTTGTCGGTCCACTCGTTCAAGTCGTTCAGGCTGCAACCGTCAAAGATGGGGGTAGCGAACTTCACGTCGAGCTCGCGGCCTGCCCAACCGAGGACAGCCTCAAAAATCTGACCCAGGTTCATACGCGAGGGCACACCCAGCGGGTTCAGAACCAGGTCAACGGGAGTACCGTCGGCAAGGAAGGGCATATCCTCCTGGCGCACAACGCGCGACACGATACCCTTGTTACCATGGCGACCTGCCATCTTATCACCGACGCTGATCTTGCGCTTCTTGGCGATGTAAACCTTGGCCAGCTGCATGATGCCCGAGGGCAGCTCGTCGCCGATGCTGATGTCGAGCTTCTTGCGCTTGAGCTCAGCCTCATAGGCCTTGCTCTTGTGCAGGTAGTTCATCACCGTGGCACGGATGAGTTCGTTGCGGTGGCTGTCGGCAGTCCAACGGCTCAGGTTGATGCTGTCGAAATTCTCGATGCCCATGATGAGCTCACGGGTGAACTTCTCGCCCTTGGGGACAACCTCCTCGTCCATATAATTCTTCACGCCCTGCGAGATGCGGCCCTCGGTGAGTGCGTTCAGCTTCTCGATGAGAATGCCGTGCAGCTCCTCCTGGCGGGCGGCATACTGGGTGTCCAGTGCCTCGATCTCGGGATCGGTGCCACGGGTGCGCTTCTTCACGGCACGCGCGAACAGGCGGGTACCGATGACAACGCCCTTCAACGACGGGTTAGCCTTGAGCGATGCGTCCTTCACATCACCGGCCTTGTCACCGAAGATGGCACGCAGCAGCTTCTCCTCGGGGGTGGGATCGCTCTCACCCTTAGGAGTGATCTTACCGATAAGGATGTCACCGGGGATCACATGGGCACCGATGCGGATGATACCACGCTCGTCGAGGTCCTTGGTGGCGTCCTCGCTCACGTTGGGGATATCATTGGTCAGTTCCTCCATGCCGCGCTTGGTCTCGCGCACCTCCAGGGTATATTCGTCAACATGGACGCTGGTGAGGATATCCTCACGCACGAGGCGCTCGTTGATCACGATAGCGTCCTCATAGTTGTAACCCTTCCAGGGCATGTAAGCCACCTTCAGGTTGCGGCCCAGTGCGAGCTCACCGTCCTGTGTCGAGTAGCCCTCGGTCAGGATCTGGCCCTTAACCACGCGGTCGCCGGCATTGCAGATAGGCCTCAAGTCGATGGTCGTGCTCTGGTTGGTCTTGCGGAACTTGGGAAGCTTGTACTCCTTGACAGCGCTGTCAAACGATACAAACTCCTCGTCCTCGCTGCGGTCATAGCGGATGCGGATGACACTGGCGTCAACAAACTCGACAACACCGTCGCCCTCGGCCTGCAGCTGAGTGCGGCTGTCATAGGCCATGCGCTGCTCGATGCCGGTGCCCACGATAGGAGCCTCGCTGCGCAACAAGGGCACAGCCTGGCGCATCATGTTGGCACCCATCAGCGCGCGGTTAGCATCGTCATGCTCCAGGAACGGGATGAGCGCTGCAGCGATCGACGCGATCTGTTGCGGCGACACGTCCATGAGCTCAACATCCTCGGGAGCTACCACGGGGAAGTCGGCGTTCTTGCGGGCCTTGACACGGTCACGCACAAAGGTACCGTCCTCGTTCAGAGGCGCGTTACCCTGAGCGATGATGCGGTCTTCCTCGTCCTCGGCGGTGAGGTAAACGATGTCATCGTTGTTCAGGTTCACCTTGCTATCCTCCACCTTGCGGTAGGGAGTCTCGATGAAGCCCAGGTTATTGATCTTGGCATACACGCACAGTGACGAAATCAGACCGATGTTGGGACCCTCAGGGGTCTCGATCGGGCACAGACGGCCATAGTGGGTGTAGTGAACGTCACGCACCTCAAAGCCCGCACGCTCACGCGACAATCCGCCAGGACCCAGGGCGCTCATACGGCGCTTGTGGGTAATCTCGGCCAGCGGGTTGGTCTGGTCCATGAACTGTGACAGGGCATTGGTGCCAAAGAACGTGTTGATAACGCTCGAGATGGTCTTGGCGTTGATCAGGTCGATGGGAGCGAACTGCTCGGTGTCGCGCACGTTCATGCGCTCACGGATGGTGCGCGCCATGCGTGCCAGTCCGACGCCGAACTGGTTGTACAACTGCTCACCCACCGTGCGCACACGGCGGTTGCTCAGGTGGTCGATATCGTCAACGTCCTGCTTGCTGTTGATCAGGCCGATGAGATACTTAATGATCTCGATGATGTCCTCCTTGGTCAGCACGCGCTTGTCGGGATCGGTGTCCAGACCCAGCTTGGTGTTGATGCGGAAACGGCCCACCTCACCCAAGTCATAACGCTTCTCGCTGAAGAACAGGTTGGTGATCACCTCACGGGCACTGTTGTCATCGGGCGGCTCGGCATTGCGCAACTGGCGGTAGATGAAGTTCACCGCCTCCTTGCCGCTGTTACAGGTGTCCTTGTTCAGCGTGTTGAAGATGATCTGGTAGTCACCAGTGTTCACATCCTCGCGGTGCAGCAGGATGGTCGATACACCCGACTCGAGCACCTCGGTGATGTTCTCCTCCTCGAGCACGGTGTCGCGGTCGATGATCACATCGTTACGCTCGATGCTAACAACCTCGCCCGTATCCTCGTCAACAAAGTCCTCACTCCATGAGCGCAGCACGCGAGCGGCGAGCTTGCGGCCCACGGCCTTCTTGAGGTTGGTCTTGTTGACCTTGATCTCCTCGGCGAGTCCAAACACCTGGATGATGTCATTGTCTGTTTCCAGTCCGATGGCACGCAGCAGCGTGGTCACCGGTAATTTCTTCTTACGGTCGATGTAGGCATACATCACATTGTTGATGTCGGTGGCAAACTCGATCCACGAACCGCGGAACGGGATGATGCGCGCCGAGTACAACTTCGTGCCGTTGGCATGCAGGCTCTGGCCAAAGAACACGCCCGGTGAGCGGTGCAGCTGTGATACCACAACGCGCTCGGCACCATTGATGACAAAGGTACCCTTATCGGTCATGTAAGGAATCGAACCCAGATACACGTCCTGGATTTCGGTCGGGAAGTTATGGTCAGGGTCGGTGCAATACAGCTTGAGTTTAGCCTTCAGGGGCACACTATACGTCAAACCGATGTCCAGACACTCGTCGATGGAGTAACGGGGAGGATCGATGTAGTAGTCGAGGAATTCGAGCTTGAAGTTATTACGCGTATCTTCAATGGGGAAATTCTCGGCAAACACCTTATAGAGACCCTCGTTCTTACGTTTTTCAGTCGGGGTGTCCAGTTGCAGGAAATCACGGAATGACTGTAATTGCACGTCGAGGAAATCAGGATAAGGATAAGGGTTCCTCACGCGTGCAAAATTTACTCGTTCTTTTTTTGAAGCAGACATTGACAATGATGTTTTGTGAACTCAAATGAGAGATTGTGTTGATAATCGGAATAATCGTCTCGTCTGTGTTTTACCCACCGCCCGACTGGGCGGCAGGGCAACAAACAGCGTGGTCGGTGACGTCATCGGGCGCGGGATGCCGCGGGTCGGGAAAGCCCGCTCCGCGGCATCTTCCCGATGGTTCGTCTTGCGGTGGTCAATTTTGACACAAAAAGGTTAAGAACCCACTCGCAGTGGGGATTCTTAACCCAAACACCCGTTAACAGGTGCTATTATTTCAGCTCAATCTCAGCACCAAGGCCTTCGATCTCAGCCTTCAGAGCCTCGGCCTCGTCCTTGCTTGCGCCCTCCTTCAGGGTGGCGGGAGCCTTGTCAACGAGATCCTTTGCGTCCTTCAGACCCAGGCTAAGGAGCTCCTTAACCTTCTTGATCACCTGGAGCTTCTGGGCACCAGCAGCCTTGAGGACAACGTCAAACGAGGTCTTCTCCTCGGCCTCAGCGGCGCCACCAACGGCGGGACCAGCGGCAACAGCAACAGCTGCAGCGGCGGGCTCAATGCCGTAATCGTCTTTCAAAATCTGAGCGAGTTCGTTAACTTCCTTTACGGTAAGGTTCACTAACTGTTCTGCAAAAGCTTTCAAATCTGCCATAATTGTATGGATTTAAAAATGGTTGTTTTTTAATTTTTTGTTTAGTTTTCTTTCTTGGATAAGGTTTCCAGGACTCCGTGGAGCTTATTGCCACCCGACTGCAGAGCACTGATAACGTTCTTGGCCGGCGACTGCAGCAATGCAACAACATCGGCGATGAGCTCGTTCTTGCTCTTGATAGCTACCAGGGTGTCGAGGTTCTGCTCGCCTACATAGACGGTCTCCTCAACATAAGCAGCCTTGAATGCGGGGATGGTCTCCTTCTTACCGCGGAATTCCTTGATGAGTTTAGCAGGCGCGTTACCCGTGTCGCTCAGCAACAGGGTCGTCGGACCAGCCAGGGAGTCATAGAGGCCACTGTAGTCGATGTCACAAGCATCCATGGCCTTCTTCAACAGGGTGTTCTTGACAACCATCATCTTGATGCCAGCCTTGAAAGCAGCGCGGCGCAAGTCCACGGTCTTCTCAGCGTTCAGCGAAGTGGTGTTTGCCAGATAAACGACACTATACTTGTCAAGAGTCTCTTTGATCTTGTCGATCATTAAGGTCTTATCTTCCTTCTTCATTTCTTTTTGTCAGTTTAAAATGTTAAGCCTCAATCGACTTGGGATCTACCTTGATACCCTTGCTCATGGTGCTTGAAAGATAAATGCTCTTGATGTACGTACCCTTAGCAGCAGCAGGTTTCAGCTTGATGAGCGTGTTGATGAACGCGGCAGCGTTGTCGCGGATCTGCTCGGGGCTGAACGATACCTTGCCAATAGAGGTGTGTACGATACCACCCTTATCGACCTTGAAGTCGATCTTACCTTGTTTCACTTCTTTCACAGCCTTTGCCACGTCAGGAGTAACGGTGCCGCTCTTGGGGTTCGGCATCAGGCCACGAGGACCCAGGATGCGTCCCAGAGGACCTACCTTGCCCATGATTTGGGGCTGAGTGATAATCACATCAATGTCAGTCCAGCCGCCCTTAATCTTGTCGATGTACTCGTCAAGACCGACATATTCTGCTCCGGCTTCCTTAGCAGCAGCCTCTGCCTCCGGTCCACACAGAACCAGAACGCGAACCTGCTTACCAGTGCCATGAGGCAGCGATACAACGCCACGGACCATCTGGTTGGCCTTACGGGGGTCCACGCCAAGACGTACGTCAATATCTGTTGAAGCGTCAAACTTGGTGAAAGTGATTTCCTTAACCAATGCTGCAGCTTCCTCAAGGGTGTACGCTTTCCCCGCTTCTACCTTCGCGTTGTACAACTTCTGATTTTTCGTTAACTTACTCATAATCAATAAAGTTTTTAAACGTTCTCAGGGAATTGACCCTTTACAGTGATACCCATACTTCTTGCGGTACCGGCCACCATGCGCATAGCCGAGGCTAATGTAAAACAGTTCAAATCAGGCATTTTGTCTTCGGCAATTTCCTTCACCTGATCCCAGGTCACCGATGCAACCTTCACGCGGTTGGGCTCACCGGAACCGCCCTTGACCTTAGCGGCCTCAAGCAGCTGTACGGGCACGGGCGAGGTCTTGACGATGAAGTCAAAGCTCTTGTCGGCGTAGTAAGAGATCACTACGGGCAACACCTTGCCGGCCTTGTTCTGGGTGCGGGCGTTGAATTGCTTGCAAAAATCCATGATGTTGATACCCTTAGAACCCAAAGCGGGGCCTACGGGAGGAGAGGGGTTTGCTGCCCCACCCTTAATCTGCAATTTGATCTGTCCAGCAATTTCTTTAGCCATTGTGCAAATTTATTAATATGGTGTTAAAAAAACATGTGCAAGCTTCGCGGCAGTAGCGTAACATCAACCGCGCGCGTCACTCGCGTTCGACTTGCGAATTGTCCAACTTGAGCGGCGTCTCGCGTCCGAACACCTTAACCATCACAGTGAGCTCACGCTTCTCGCGGTTGATCTCCTTGATCTCGCCGATGAATCCGCTGAAGGGACCGAAGTTCACCTTCACCGATTCGCCGATGACGTAGTCGTTGACAGCGTCGGCCGACTCCATCTCGCGCACCTCAGCCTGGCCGAGCATCGTCAGAATCTGCTGCTCGGGCACGGGCTCCGGACGGCGCTCTCCCTCACGGGAGCGCACGAAGTTCACCACGTTGGTCGTGTCCTGTAACGTCACTTCGATGTCAGGAGTCAGCTCCAGTTTCACAAACACGTAACCCGAGAACATGACCTTCTCCTTGAGGACCTTCTTCCCGGCACGCGTCGTATAAACCTTCTCGGTGGGAACCAGGATCTGCGAGATGTTCTCGGCGAACACAGGATTGTTCTTCCTGTATCCCTCGATCATCTCCTTCACCTTCATCTCCTTGCCTGAGATGGTACGCAGGATGTACCACTGATGCTTACCTTGAGACATAGTTGTGACTGTAACGCTGTGACAGTTAGTTAAATAATAATGATGTTGAACATGAAAAACGCCACACGCTTGAGTGTGACATGATGGTGCTATGTGCCCTTATCAGGCAGCAACACCGTAAACGAGATGCATCACTTGATCGATGCAAAGGTCGATTACCCAAATTACCAGTGACGCGATGATGGAAGCAACCATGACGACAATGGTACTATTGGCCAGTTCACTCTTAGTAGGCCAAGAAACCTTATGAACGAGCTCGTTATAAGATTCCTTGATATCCGTAAGCCTATTTTCAAAAAACTTCTTCATTTGTTTATTTAGTCTATTTTTAGCACGGGAAGTAAGGCTCGAACTCACGACCTACGGTTTTGGAGACCGTCGCTCTACCAACTGAGCTATTCCCGTATTTAAAAAGGTCTGACTGGCTTGCAGCCAGACCTTTTTTGTTCGTTTGCCGCAGCCCTTGCCGGGCTGGGCTCGAAGACTAACGGATTAGTCCTCGATGATGCCGGTGATCTGACCGGAGCCTACGGTGCGGCCACCCTCACGGATAGCGAAACGCAGACCTTCGCTACATGCAACGGGAGTGATCAGCTTGACGTCGATCTCAACGTTGTCACCAGGCATTACCATCTCGACACCAGCGGGGAGCATGATCTCACCGGTTACATCCAGGGTGCGGATGTAGAACTGGGGACGATAGTGGTTATGGAACGGGGTGTGACGACCACCCTCTTCCTTCTTCAGGACGTAGATCGAAGCCTTGAAGTGATCGTGGGGCTTGATAACGCCCGGGTGGCAGATAACCATACCGCGCTTGATGGTCTTGTAGTCGATACCGCGGAGCAGCAGACCTACGTTGTCGCCAGCCTCACCCTCATCGAGGATCTTGCGGAACATCTCAACGCCGGTAACTACCGACTTCATCTCGGCACCCAGACCCATGATCTGAACCTCATCGCTCACCTTAACGACACCAGTCTCGATACGACCGGTAGCAACGGTGCCACGGCCAGTGATTGAGAAGACGTCCTCGATAGGCATCAGGAAGGGTTTGTCACGATCGCGCGGGGGCAGGGGAATCCACTCGTCAACAGCGTTCATCAGTTCACGAACGGTATCCTCCCACTTGGGCTCGCCCTGGAGAGCACCAAGAGCGGAACCGCGGATGATGGGGGTGTTTTCACCGTCGAACTCATACTCAGAGAGCAGGTCGCGAACGTCCATCTCTACGAGCTCGATCATCTCATCGTCAACGTCGGGAGAGTCACACTTGTTCAGGAAGATAACCAGACGGGGAACGTTCACCTGACGGGCGAGCAGGATGTGCTCGCGGGTCTGGGGCATTACACCGTCGGTAGCAGCTACAACCACGATAGCACCGTCCATCTGAGCAGCACCAGTAACCATGTTCTTTACATAGTCGGCGTGGCCCGGGCAGTCAACGTGAGCATAGTGACGATTCTTGGTCTCATACTCAACGTGAGCGGTGTTGATAGTAATACCGCGCTCCTTCTCCTCGGGGGCGTTGTCGATCGAGTCGAACGAACGAACGTTCTCACCAGAGATGTCACCGTCCTTTGCAAGCACGGTGGTGATAGCGGCGGTAAGGGTAGTTTTACCGTGGTCTACGTGACCGATAGTACCGATGTTAACATGCGGCTTTGTTCTTTCAAAATGCTCTTTTGCCATAACTTAAAGTTGTTATTGAAAATTGAATGATAATATTGCTCTACTTTATTGCGTAAATTACTCCACCCCCTATGATAACTTAACCCGCAATCAATGAGAGGCGAAGCATATTTACATCTTTGAGCCGATGGCGGGATTTGAACCCGCGACCTCTTCCTTACCAAGGAAGTGCTCTACCCCTGAGCTACATAGGCAATTTCTTTTGTTCTTGAGCGGAAGACGGGGCTCAAACCCGCGGCCCTCAGCTTGGAAGGCTGATGCTCTATCAACTGAGCTACTTCCGCAAACATGTGGGTAGAGATGGATTCGAACCACCGAAGCGATGACGCAGCAGATTTACAGTCTGCCCCATTTGGCCACTCTGGAATCTACCCATTGTGTTATGTTCTTTTGAGCCTCTTGTCGGATTCGAACCAACGACCCCGAGATTACAAATCACGTGCTCTGGCCAACTGAGCTAAAGAGGCATCTATCGCTGTGCAAAGAGATACGGGGCGTTCTCGATTGCGGGTGCAAAATTACGACCATTTTTTGAACTGACAAATTTTTTTCCACTTTTTTTTCGAAAAAGTTTTCAACTATCCCTGCCTTTTCGACACAACACGATATCAATCAGCACTTTATGCACGAAAGAAAATTTTCACTTTTCTCAGCCTTTTTCGGCCCCTTTTATTATATATATAATGAATACGCCTTTCTGCCCCCTGCCCCACCCCATTTTTCGCCGACATGCCGGCACCGTGCCGATGAGGGCTCCTGGACGATGACTGTCCCCCGCCTCGCCTATCAAAAGCGGGCAGGGGACACTCTTATCTTCTTAATATGTCAGGTAGCACGTGTTACTTGTCGCGACGGCCCTTCTCGAGCTGCTTCTTGAGGGCGTCCAAGCAGTTGTCGATGGCTTCCTCAAAGGTGTCGGCCACCTTGCTGGCAAACAGATCCTCGCTGCGGGGTACTGTCAGGCGCACTGACGCCTCCTTATTCATGGCTGTTTCGGGCTTCACTACCTTGAGGATAACCTCGGCAGATGATACCAACTCGTTTTTCTTTGCTAACTTGTCAACCTTCTTGTTGATGAAATCCACCAATTTCTCGGTTGCCTCAAAGTGGATGGCATTGATTTTAACTTCCATAATAACCTCCTTTTTTTAGTGCCCGTGGATGGGCAAGTTCATAATTATGTTGTAATTCACGCAATGTCACGTGAGTATAGACTTGGGTTGCCGCAAGACTCTCGTGGCCCAGCAGGTCCTTGACGTTGTTGAGCTCTGCCCCGTTGTTGAGCATCACGCTGGCAAAGGTGTGGCGCAGCACGTGGGGGCTCAGCTTGCCTGTGCCGCCGGCAGCGGCAAGGGCATTATGAACGACGTGATAGACCAGCGACGGATAGAGTGCCTTGCCTCTGGCGGTGACCAGCAGGTTTCCACACTCGGGAACCACACTGGCCCGCAGCGTGCGGTAATGCTCCACCGCTGCCGCCAGCTCACTGCCGAAGGGGACAATCCTGTCCTTGTCGCGCTTGCCGTGCACCTTGAGCTCGCCCTTGGCGGTATCGACGGCGGCATCCTGCAGCCCGATGAGCTCGCTCAAGCGGATGCCCGTCTCATACAGCAGCATGACGATCAAGCGGTCGCGCACCTGGGCAAAGTCCCGCTCGTCGATGTCGGCATCGAGCACCGTGTCGACGGTACCCGCGCGCACAAACGTGGGCAACGGCTTGGGCAACTTGGCCAGCTCCACGATGGCCGCAGGGTTCACGTCGACCACCCCCTGCCGCAGCAGGTAGCGGTACAGCGCCCTGAGGGCCTGGAGGTGGAGTCGAAGGGTTGCCGGTTTCTCGCCACGCGATGCCCGGTCCATGAGCCACGCCCGCACGTCGTTGGCGGTGACCGACGGCAGATCCAGCTCACCGCCGCCAGCTGTCGCAAACGCACTCCACTGTTCCAAATCACGGCGATACAGATCCACCGTCCTCCGGGACAAGTTACGCTCGAGGAGCAAGTATTGCAGGAAGCGTTCAACGGTTGCATTCATCGGCATTGCTCTAAATCTACATCTATTGTGTGACATCCACAGCCATCACGGCAAGTGCCGTGACGCGAGAGGCTGTTTTTGCGGTGCTAAAGTTAGTAACTATATTTGGCAACTGCAAATTTTAAGCCAAAAAAATGACAGGAACCGCTAAAAAATGCGGTTCCTGTCTGATTTTTATCGTGTCGAGCGTGATTACTCCTCGCGTTGGCGCAGCTGCTGCACATACACGGCCTTCATCATCTTCTTGCGGTTGGTGACGCTGGGTTTCTGGAATGCCTGACGTCCACGCAGTTCTTTAATGACACCGGTCTTTTCGGTTTTACGCTTGAATTTCTTGAGGGCGCGCTCGATGTTGTCGCCTTCCTTAACGGGAACAATAATCATAATGAATTACTTTGTTTTTAATGTTATTTTTGTTTGTTAATTGTTGAATTTCTTCATTGGTTTGCGGCTCTACATGGATGACACACCGCTGGCGAGCCACGTGCCAAGCGATGCCTATTTTGGTCGATATGTATTGATTCTCAATATCTTAAAGCAGGATTCACAACCCCCTTTCGATTTTTAGCGCCGCAAAGTTACATATTCTTTCCACAACCGCCAAGCGTTTTTAAAGAAATTTTTTCTCCATTTCTCGACTGAAAGCCACAGGATGGCCGCCCGTGGGGGCGCGATGCCGCGCGCGCAAAAAAACGTTGCACTCGCTTCACAGCCAGTGCAACATTCGCGTTTTGATTCGCATATGAAAAACTAATACTCCTCCAGTTTCTATTTCTTTCGGTTGCGCACCGAGCGCACATTAGTATTGACCGTTTGAGTGCTCACCTTGGGTTTGCGCTCCTTGATCTTGGTCTTTTTCTCTTTAACCTTGGCTTTGTCGGTTTTAGACTTGGAAGTTTTAGACTTGGCTTTGGTTTTAGATTTCGCTTTAGCGTCCCTCGCGGCATCTTCCTTCATCTTGATGGCGCGCTTGGTACGCTCCAGATTGCCATCTTCACCTTCCACCTCCTCAGTGTCTTCGGCTTCTTCCTCGGCTTCCTCGAGGGCGGCCTCGGCGGCGGCGAGGGCCTCTTCTTCAGCCTCGGCACGGGCCTGGAGGGTATCCAGTGGCGGAACCCACAGGTCCTTGTTGAAGCTGCGCAGGCGCTGCTCGATGCTGTCCTGGGCATGCTTGTAGGCAGTGGTGTCAGGGAACATCTGCCTCAACGAGAGGTTGCGCAGGTTCTTGGTCTTGATGATGTCGCCGGTGTACATGTTCAGCTTGAAGAAGTCGTCAAGGCTGTAACGCGGCAGGTTGTTGTCATCGTCGGTGAACACATACTGCTGTGCCATGTAGGGGCGGATGTCGTTGAGCTTAACCCAGAACATGGGATAGCGGGCAGTCTCACCGCTCCAGTCGTCCTCACGATGTATCACGGGGCAGATGGCCTCGACACGTGGCTTGATCTGGTTGCTGCGGGTGTCAAACTCCCATTTCTCAATGATGTAATAGCTCTTCACCATGTTGGAGAGGATGTCGGCATCCTCAAACTCATAGATAGGATTCTTCTCGGTGCTCCCCTTGGCCAGCGTGTAATCAATATAACGGTTGTCAAGGAATTCGCCGAAGTTAATCTTGTGAGCCTCGTCAAACATCTGTGCTTCCTGATCATAGGCTGCTATCTGGCCCTTGGCCAACAGGCGCATGATAATGAAGTACAGGCTCTCACCATCCTCATTGGGCATCTCGGGATAGAACATCGCAGCGTTTTTTCCCTTGGAGATGGGCACCTCACGCTGGATGACCTTCATCCACTGGAGGTCAGCGTCGTGGGGCTCTTTCACCTCATAGAAAGACTGCTGTCGCGTTGTGATTTCAGGCGCACCGTCCTTCTTATCCTTCTTGCCGCGGGTATCGCCACCGGTGCGCTTGGTCACCTGGGCGCTTGCACCCAGCGTTAAGGACAGGAGCAGCAATGCGATTATCAATCTAAGACTTCTCATATTCTCGTTATTGAAATTGAATGGTTACACTGTTTAGTTGATGATGATCTGAAGGGGCGAAATGGTGCGCGTGATGCCGTCAGGACCGGTAGCCTTGACGTTGGTGATAAAGAACTGTTTACCATGCTGCAAACGCTTGATGCGCTCCTTTTGACGCTCGGTGAACTGCGAACTGTTGCTGGCCTCGGGGTGGTAATCACCCATGGCGTCCACAAAGTTACACTCAAACGAGACGACCTTATAATCAATGTTCAGGATTTCATCGTCGATGGCGGCATCCAGACCTCCGGCGGCCATGAGCAACGCCTTGGTGATACCAGGCTTACCGCCCTTGTAGCGAAGCGATTGGCCATTGGCGTCCTTGTAAGTGATGAACGGTGAGGGATCAGGCAGTTTGCGCACACGGAAGGTGGTGCTGCCCACATTGGTGCGTTGTCCGTCCATCTCGGCGGTCACCGAGATGACGCACTCGGCACCCACCTTGGAAGGATGGGCAATCCATCCGTCACCGCTCTTGGTGAGCGAGCCGTTGGTCATCGTGGCGCTGATACTGCCCTGGGGCACACCAGGCACGGCGATGCTGATGGGGTTGTTGATACCGGCATAGAGCACGTTCATCATCGTGGCGCTGATGGTGGCCAGCGGGTCGATGACAGTGTAGCTCGACTTGAAGTCACGCCTGGTGACACTGCCGTCGCGGCCGAGCACCTCGATCCAGCCCGAGTAATCATATTTGCCAGCCTTGCCCGTTCCGACCTCATAAAGGCCGGTGTTGTTGCCCAGACGTCCTCCGTTGACATAGACAACGGGGCGCTGCGTCGTGTCGATGGCGGCGAGCACGATTTGGGCTTTGTACTTGGTGCCACGCATCACGATACGTGACTCAGGCACCACAAACGCGTTCACCAGGTTCACACGCAGGTCACCCAGGTCAACGTTGGTCAACATCTGGTTGAGGACCTCACCCTCGGCATAGCGCACGTCGTTCTGCAACTTGGTGAGCAATGTGATGGCGGCGATACACGGCATGTTGTCAAACATGTACTCTTCCCAGGTCTTCTTGGTCATTTCCTCGCCACGCTCCTTGGGAGGCACCGTCGAGAGGACGGTCTCCAGGTTCTTGCGCTTCTCGGGGTCATCGAGGAACGAGGTAATAAACTGGCGGTACTGGTCGATGCGGGTTCTCAGGTTCTTGCCGTTATTCACGCGTCCCGACCCTTGAGGCGGCAGCATGATGATGCTCGCGGCTTCGGTATTATCGCGGTTGCGGATGTTTTTCAAGTCAGCATCCTCGCCGTCAGCAGTCTTCACGATCTCGAGTTTCAACGAGTCGATATAGTCAAAGAGCTTGTCAGTCTCGCCCACCACCTGGGTACCCTTGTCGAGCCACATCTTGCCCTTCTCAGGGTTCTTCTCGTTGAAAGCCTGGAGTTGGGCATAGAGTGCCTGGTTACGGGCAGTGATGGTTCGGTTGGAGCGTGACAGACCGTCCTCTACCTGGCTGAAACCGTTGAGCACATCGCTCGACACGTTCAGCGCAAGCATAGCCGTTAAGACGATGTACATGAGGTTGATCATCTTCTCACGCGGCGACATGCGGTTGACGCTCTTATTTTTTGAGGTTGCCATCTATCTGTTTCTCTCTATCGGTTAGAATAGGAATGATGTCAATAATCGGTTCAAGCAACAGTGTTATGCGTCCTGGTCGTTGCTGCCGGGCTCAAAGCCGGGCATGCCGGGCATCGGACGGTACATGTTCACGGTCATGGCCTTGACCATCTTCTCATAGACGCTGTTCAGCTGCTTCATGTAGCGTGCCATCTTCTCGGTCTCGTCACAGTAGTGGGCGCTCTCGGCGGCACTCTTCTCGTACATGTCGCGGATGTCCTTCAAGCCGCGGTTCACGCGGTCGATGTTCTCGAGCTGCGACGAGATGCTCTTGAGCTGAATCTCGTAGATGGTGTTCAAGCCACTGATGTTGCGGTTGAGCGCCTGCATCTGATCGACGTAGCCGGTGGAACTCTCCGAGATATTGGTGCTGTTGTCGGTGATGGCGCGGTAGCTGCCCAGCAGCGTCTCGCTCACCTCGTTCAATGCCGTGGTGGTCGCCTGCAGCTTCTGCATCTGCTCACTGATGCCCGCCATCTGGCTCAAGTACTGCTGCGTGGCGTCGGTCAGCTCGGCCATGCGCGAGAGTTGGTCGCTGGCAGCAGCCATCTTGGCGATGCTCTCGCTCAGCGACAGGGTATCTTCCTCGCTCAGGTTCACGCCCTGTGGCAGACCCACGGCGCCCTTGGCCTCGGCAACGCTGATGTTGATGTCGCCACCCTCATAGCCTTCGCCGCCGCCACCTCCAGCGCCACCGATGACGATACCGCCACCGCTGTTAAAGTCGGGGCGGTCCTCAGGATCATTGCTGGCGAGCACGGGGAAAACCTCTTCCCAGTGGTATTCCTTCTCGGGCCTGTCAAATGCGGTGAGCACGAACATGAGCACCTCGGTACCCATACCGATACTCAACAGGTAGTTACCTGCCGGCATGTGCAGAATCTTGAACAGGGCACCCAAGATAACGATGGCGGCACCGATACTATAGGCAAAGTTGAAAAAACGCTGTCCGCTGTCACTCTTGAGGAAGCGGCCTGCTTTCTTTTTATATCTTTTGATTTTACCCATTGTTGCTTGAACTATAAATAATGAGTGTGATGATTTGTTTTCTCTCGGATTTGTCGTTGTTTATGTCGGGAATCAGTCCTTGCAGCAGTTTTTGCGCTTGCCCTTGACGATACCCACCTTGGAGCGCACGCAGCGGAAACCGATGTAGCTGCGCTGCTCGTTCTGGTATTCCCACATGCGCAGGTCGGCACGGATGTTGTGCACCACGTCCTTCCACGAACCGCCGCGAACAATCTTGCGCGACATCTTGTAGGGGTCCTCCTGTGCCACATAGTAGCGGTACTCGGGGTTAATGTCGTCGGTCATGCGGTCGATGCTCTCGGTATAGGCGGTAGAGGTCCACTCGCTCACGTTACCGGCCATGTCATACAGGCCATAGTCGTTGGGCTCATAGGTGCCAATGGGAGCAGTGATGATGTATCCGTCCTTGACGTAGTTGCCCTCGTCGGGCTTGAAGTTGGCATAGAAGCAACCCTCATCGACAGTCAACGGCAGGTCGCCCTCCCACGGGTACTTGTTCTTGTTCTGGCCGGCACGGGCGGCAAACTCCCACTCGGCCTCGGTGGGCAAGCGGAACGGCTCCACATAGATGCCCTGGCTGCCCAGCGACTTCTTCAGGAACTCAGTGCGCCAGTGGCAAAAGGCGTTGGCCTGCTCCCAGCTCACACCCACGACGGGATAATTGTTATAGTTGCCGTTAGCAAAGTACATGCGCACATAGGGCTCCTGGTAAGCGTTCTCAAAGTCGTTCACCCAGCACGTCGTGTCGGGATAGATGTTGACGATGTAGGTGTTCAGGAAGTCGAAGTCGCTCTGCAACGGACGCGTGATGGTCTGGCGCACGATGCGCTCCTCATCATCGATGTAGGCAGTGTCCTTGCTGATGGTGGGCGCGGTGTAGTCCACCTCGTGGTCGGTGTTGTAGTCGCGGCGCGTCGGGTCAAAGCGATGCTTGCGCTTTGCGGCCTCGGTCAGGTTATAGACCTCGTAGCGGTAGTTCATCTTGGAGGCGTCAAGTTCCTTCACGCCGGTGATGGGATTGATGCGGTAAACGTAGTTGATGGCACGCTCCTCGTCCTCGTTGGGGTTCTTCCAGGGGATGGGCTTGCTCCAGTCCAGATGCGGGGTGACGGGGTTGCCGTCCTTGTCCTCCAGAATCTTGAACTCCTCGTTACCAGCCATGTCAAACATGCGCTCACGGATAATCGAGTCGCGCACCCAATAGACAAACTGTTTGTACTTGGAATTGCTCACCTCCATCTCGTCCATCCAGAAGGCGTCAACCGAGATGCCGTGAGCCGTGGAGTCGATGCCCCAGATCGAGTCGCGCTCGCCGGGACCCTCGCGCATCGAGCCGACATCAACGAGCACCATGCCAAAAGGCGTGGTCTCATTGAACGCGGTAGCGCCGACACCAGTCACCTCACCGCCGCCGGTACCGCCCCTGCGGATTGAGCCACAGGATACGGTCAAAACAGCGACCAATAATATCAAAATTAGTTTCTTCATATACTTTACATTAAGCGTACGCCTTTTTGTCTGTTCTTGTTCTTCTCCCTATTCTCGAGCTTCACGTTATAGGTGACAAACACCTCATGACTACCAAAGGTCGCCCTGCTGATGGCCGACACCGGGTAGTCATAACAGTAGCCCAAATAAGCATCCTTCAGGTTCACACCGATGAAGGCGCTCACGGCATCCTTGTGGCGGTAACCCACGCCGATATTGAGCATGCGGTTATAACGCACCACCGTTGCAATCTGGGCCGCCCAAGCCTTTTTGGACATGCCAAACATGCCCGAGGGCTGTATTTCAAATAACGAATTATTAATCGGAATATTGCCACCGGCCATAAAATAATAGCTGCGGCTCGCATTGAACTCATAGAAATCCACCGCTTCACGCGAGGTCTTCAACTCGATTCTCGGCGAGGTAACATGGGTCACAGCAAATCCTGTCCAAAAGCGGGGATGCGTGAAATAAACGCCGACATTGGCGTCAAATGCCGTTCCCGACACGTTACTTCTGGGAATGGCCTCGTCATTGCCCTGATGAGCGTCATCCTCGGGCATGATGACCTCCTTGCCTCGGAAGATCTGGGAATATACGCCAGGCTGCACACCCACGCTGAGCATGCACTTACCCATCTTGCGCTTATAGGCCACTTGGGCACCAATGCGTGTGGACGTGTACAGACCGATGCGCTCAAACTCGGCCTTCACGCCAACGCCCAAGCGCTGCCCCAACAGTTTATAAGGCATGTCGGCAGTGACATAGAACGTCATCGGCGCGTGCTTGAAGTCCACCCACTGCATGCGGCTGCCCACGTTCAGGCGGATAGCATTGATCTCACCAGCGGCAGCGGGGTTATAGTAGGTCTTGCCGAGCCATGCATGAGAAAACGCTGCATCTGATTGGGCCATAGCACACAGCACCACGACGGCACTCAGCACCGTCGCAACCATCAAGCGTCTCATGTCATGCAATCTTATGCTCATTATCAATTAATTCCTTATTCAATATAGAACGTGACCACAACCATATTGTTCAGGATCTTGTTCACGCTCTGGGTGAAACGCATCACCTCAGGACTATCCTCCAGATCAGGACGGTTGCGCTCCAGCAGGTTCTTCATACCGAAACAAAACTTCACCTCGGGACACAGTTTGAAGAAAGGCATATAAAAGTCACATCCCATACCCACCGTGAGCATCAGGTCGCCGTCCTTGAGTTTGAGTTGCTCGCTGCGGTCCTTGGCCAAGTCATGGACATACATGACACCGCTTGTGAAATAAGGGCGCATGTTGTGGTAACGCTTGGCACTCATCTTCACGTCAACAGGCACCACGATGTAGGTGGACTTGATGTTCTGGCTCTGTTTGTAGCGCGACTGCTCGGCCCAATCGGGATTGCCGCGATGGTTCAGGAATTTCACCACCTTGTTGCCAAAGTAAAGACCTGGCGACAGCCTCAAGTTGAAATGGTCGGCCAGACGCAGGTCGGCCAGCACATTCACGCTGAAGCCCGGTGAATGTGAAGGCACATCGGCGTACCACTCATCGCCGTCATTGGTGATGAATCCATTGTTGGTGATGGCAAGATTCTGGAAGTTCATGCCTACCGAGAAGCCGAAGTGAACACGCTTAGCGTCGGCATACGGACGATTCAGAATCATGTCATTATCCTGGGCGCACACGCTTGCACACCCCAGGACCAACAACATCATCAAGCACAATATATGTCTCAGCTTTTTCAGTACCATTTAACCAAATAACGCAATTTTCCCCACCTTATTGCTCAATCTGCAAAAAAGTGTAACTTCAATCGTCACATTTCACATTAATAAAATAAGTTAACTGAACCGGAAAAGTGCCCTTTTACCGCTGATGACGGGTGAGGGGGCGGGTGAAGAGGCGGTTGATGAGCCAGGCGAGGAGGATGTCGAGGGGGAGGACAAGGCAGATGGCCAACAGGCGGTCGCCGCTCATGGCAAAGAGGTCGTTGCCAACCTCGCCGGCCAGTGCCATAAGGCCGAGATGCGCCATCACGGGGGCCAGGAGGTAATTGTAGAGCAAGAGGGCAAGGCCCTGCAGGATAAAGATCTCAAAACTGATGTCTCCGAGCCATTGCATGGGTTTGGATGACAGCATTTTACCTACAAATCCCTCACGACCGTTGTAAATGACGCACACGAGCAGCGTCACGGACACGGGAAACCACCATATCATCGTGTCGCCCCAGGGCAGCAGCCAGCCACTGTCCTGATAGGTCATTACTGTGGCCGACAGGAGGGCAATCGTCAACAACTCGGCATCGGTGCCGTTTTCGCTCCTGCCCAGCCAACTCCACCGCCGCAGTCGCGTCACCACATCGGCAAGCGTCATGCCCAGCATGAAATCCACGAGGCGCATCGGCGGGAACACATACAGGGCGGTGCGGTAGTAGTCATCACCACCTGTTGCCGCAAGAACAGCAAACTCAATGATGGCGAGCATGATAAGGATAACCGCGCGATAACGCAGGCGCAACGGGTTGAACCACCTCGCCAGCAACGGGTAACACAGGTAGCAGAACAACAGCGTGCTCAAGAACCAGGAGAAGTGGTTGTAGGAATAATAGATGCTGTGAACAAGGGACCAGCTCTGCAGCAGCAGGGCATTGAGGGTCAGCGCCAACGGTTTGATGACGAGCACTCCAGCGAAGGCCATCACCAACAGCCACAACGCCAGCACGAGCCAGTGCAGCGGATAGAGTTTAGCGGCATGACGCCACGCAAAGCGCTTGTAGCCGTTGCCATCGAGCCGCTTGAAGGGGTATTTCATAGACAACAACATGCCGCTGGCCATGAAGAAAAAGGACACGCCAGCCCAGGTCATCTCTTCAAGGCCACTCATGCCCACATGAAAGAGGACAATCATCAGCGCAAACACAGCGCGCCAGCCGTTTATCGTTTTTATCATATTCTGTTACCCGTTGGCAGTTGTTTTTTAAGATAGGTGCCGAGGGGGCGGGTGAAGTAGCGGTTGACCAGCCACGAGAGCGGAAGCAACACCACCAGAGCGAACCACGACAACAGGTTGCTGACCTGCCAGCCGAAATGGCCAAGCACGGGCGCAAGCATGTAGTTGAAGATGAGGAAGGCCACAAATTGCAGCACATAGACCTCAAAACTGATACTGCCCAGCCACTGCAGCGGGCGCCACAGCAACAGGCGCCCAATGAGTCCCTCCTGGCGGTCCAAGAGAGCCAAAGCCACCAGGATGGCCCCTTGCGGCAACAGCCAGTCGAGCACGTCCTCCCAAGGTTTGGTCCACGAGGTCAGCATATTCACCCCTATGGCCAACGCCAACAACAGTAGCGCGCCCACCTCGATGAGCGTCGCCATGCCAAATCCTATTCTTGGGAAACGCGCCTTGAGCAGACGGTAAACATGAAACAGCGTCACGCCCACCACCACGTCGAGCACATGCGACAGCGGATTGACAAACACCGCCTCCCTGCCGGGGATGTCCAGTGGCAGCAATATCCTGGCGAGCACTATCGCCAACACGAGGATGAGCACCGCTTGCGCCCACAAGCGCCAACGGCTAATCCAATGGGCGACAAAGGGATAGATAGCGTAACAAAAAAGTAACGCGCTCAAGTACCAGGCCCCAGGATTCAAGCCGTAATGGATATCATGAACCGGCGACCACGCCTGCACCAGCGCGGCACTCAAGCTCGCAGCGGTCCAGTCCACTGGCGACGTGTGGAACAACAGGGTGATGACGATGAGGGCGGCCAGGGCGAGCCAATGCAGCGGATAAAGCCTCAAGGCGTGAGAGAGCACAAACCGGCCCCATTCCTTGGCCCGCAACCGCTCAAACGGATGCCGCATCGACAGCAGGAACGCGCTGGATATGAAGAAAAAGGTCACACCCGTGACAGCAATGTTCCACATCCAGTCCACGCCGGCATGGAACAACACCACAGTGACCGCCATCAGTCCTCGCCATGAGTTGATCGTCTTGATCATCTTTTAGTCCCTTGTCCTTTGTTTAAAGTCCCTTGTTTTCTGCCCTGAAGGCCGATTGTGATGCGAAATTACAAACATTTGACGAAAGAGAGGCTAAAAAACCAAATATTTTGTACCTTTGCCGCGCAATTAACATGAGAGAAACAAGCGAAAAACGAACGATAACAGCCAATCGGGGATCTAAGTTCCTGAAGGACATAGGCATTTATGCCATCGGCAACATCGGCTCCAAACTGATTACATTCATGATGGTGCCGCTGTACACCTACTTTGTCCACGATACCTCCGACTTTGGCTATTATGACTTATGCCTGCAGGTGTGCCTGCTGCTGATTCCGTTCTTCACTCTGCAATTGCGGGACGGAGCTTTCCGCTTCCTGCTCGACTGTGAGGACACCGTACAGCGCAAGCGCATCGTCTCGTTTGTCGCTCGCACCATGGTCAGCTCAGTGGCTCTGGCACTGCTCATCGCACTGATGATGTCGCTGTTCACCAACGTGCAATATCTGGGTTACATCGTGGGACTGCTCATCGCCATGTCGCTGCAAGAGGTCTATTCCCAGGTCTTTCGCGGCTTGGGCAACAACCGCGCCTTTGTCTCAGTAGGCATCCTCTCGGCCTTGGGCATCGGCCTGTTCAGCATCATCTTTGTCGCCTTCATGGGATGGGGCATCCGCGGTATTTTCCTGGCCAACATCATTGCGCGACTCGTGGCACTGGTGATCGTTGAGTTGCGCGTGAGGCTCATCAGCCGCCACACGCGCATGAGCATCAACACACGCACCGTGGCACGTGTCATCATCCGTTACACCTTGCCCCTGATGCCCGGTTCGCTATGCTGGTGGCTCACCGGCAGCAGCGACCGCCTGTTCATCTCACATTACCTCGGGTTAGACATCAACGGTGTGTATGCCGTGGCCATCCGCTTCACCGGCATCATCAACACGATGGCCATCATCTTCTACCAGGCATGGCAAGAGACCGCCATACTGCAGTACCATAGCCCCGACCGCAACAGCTTCTTTTCCAAGATGTTGAACAGTTACATCTTCCTCTTGGCAGGCATCTTTGTCGGCTATGTGTTTGCCCTGAAGGTCAACTACGGATGGCTTGTTGCCCACGAGTATCAAGAAAGCCTGAATTATATCTTCCCGCTCGGCTTGGCGGCAGTGGTATTTGCCGTGGCCGCATTCTTCGACATGGGCTACCAATGTGCCAAGGACACCAAGCGCACACTGCCCGCCATCGTGCTTGCCGCCATCGTCAACATTGCGCTCAACTTCCTGCTCATCAAGCCGTTGGGCGTGTATGGCGTGATGACCACCTTGCTGATCACCTATCTTGTGCTTGTCATCTACCGCTGGTACGACATGAAACGCTATTTTGTCCTCAAGATTGAGCCCCGCACCGCCGTTCCAGTGGGGGCTATGCTGGTTAGCGCCATCCCCTTCTACTACTGCCATTCCATAGCCATTGATATCCTCTTTTCCATCGCCATTATCGCCTTGCTTGGATGGCTGTGCCGCAACGAGTTGCGCGACTTGTGGCTGTCCAAAATCATTAAAACGCACAATCGAATAAAATAATTGGCGTGATTCATCGTTTCTAATAGAAAACAATGTATCAATAATTACCGTATGAAATCAAGATTAGTTATCATGCTGGTTGCATCGGTCATGTTGTTCTCGTGCAATACCGCCAAGGACAACGGCCTTGCCTATTTCCATAACCTGGCTGACACCCCTAACGGCACGCTGCCCAACGCACAAGGCAGTTACGCCATCGTCATCCAGCCCAACGACGAGCTCATCGTCACCGTCACATCGGCAGTTCCCGAGGCCACAGCGGCCTACAACCTGCCGCTGGAGAACCCCGCGACACGCAGTGCATGGCGCATGTCAACGCAGCCCCGCACCCAGACCTATATCGTCGATAATCAGGGCGACATCATGCTGCCCATCCTGGGCCGCATCCACGTGGGCGGCAAGACCACCGAGCAGATTGCCAACGAGGTCACCGCAATGGTCGCCAAGGACGTCAAGGACCCTTACGTCAAGGTTGAAATCGTGAACTTCACCATCGATGTCATGGGCGAGGTGCGCACCCCGCAACGCGTCGTGGCCGAGCGGCAGCACTTCACCGTGCTCGACGCCCTGGCAGCCTGCAACGACCTGACCGAATATGGCAAGCGCGACCGCGTGTACGTCATCCGCAACGAGAACGGCGAGCGCACCTATCATCGCTTGGACCTCACCAGCAGCGAGGTCTTCTCTAACCCGTACTTCTACCTGCGCCAGAATGACGTCGTCTATGTCGAGCCCAACCAGATACGCATCGACAACTCGAAGTATAACCAAAACAACGCGTTTAAACTGTCAGTCATCTCGACCATTGTGAGCAGCGTCTCGGTGATCGCATCACTCATCATAGCCCTCACACGATAACATCAAGACTTAGATCATGACAAAATTCAATACCCCTCCTACGCCTCAGCAAGAGGAACAGATCGTGGATTTCAGTGCGTTTGTCCGTAAGTACAAGCGCTACTGGTGGTTATTCCTGCTATCGTTTATCGCCTGTGTGGCTTTGGGACTGGCTTACCTCAAGTATGCCCAGCGCGTTTACAATGTCAAGGCGGTTGTCCTCGTCTCGCAGGACGACAACAGCGCCGGTGCCGGAGCCAACCTGCTCAAGAGCATGAAGCTCATGGGTCAGGCCAGCAAGGTCGATGACGAGATGGTGGTATTCTCCTCACAGGAACTGTGCACCGAGGTGGTTCGCCAACTCGGCATCAACCGCTCCTACATCGAGGACAAGGCCTGGTACAAGCCCAATGTGGACCACTACAACACCTCGCCCATCGAGGTCATCGCCCCCGACGAGCTCTACGACACGCTGTCCTCGGCGCTGAAGTTCAAAATCGATGTGAACAAGCAGGGCCTCGCCACCATCAAGGCCACCAAGGGCAAGAAAGAGTTGGCTCTCGTCAAGGACGCCACGCTGCCCACCACCGTCAAGACAAAATACGGCGTGTTCGCTATCCAAGCCACCGATAAATTCAAGGGAGGCAAGCCCTATCACATCACCGCCCGACTGATCAACAACCAGTTGAAGGGTGAAATCCTGAACCGTCGCATCAAGGTCAAGCTCGCCAACAAGAAGTCCAGCGGCATCAACCTGTCGCTTGCCGAGAACAACATCAACCGCGGTAAGGACATCCTCAACAAGCTCATGGAACTTTATAATGAGCGAGGCCAAAAGGAGAAAGACGAGCAGGCCATCAATACCGCCAAGTTCATTGACGAACGACTGGCGCTCATCTACAAGGGACTCACCAGCAGCGAGGCCGACATCGAGGCCTACAAGCGCGCCCACAAGATTGTGGACCCCGAGCTGCAGGTCAAGACCGCTGTCACCAAGCAACAGCTGGCCGACCAGGCGATTATCCGCCTTGAGACCAACAGGCAGATCTTGGGCATGGTGCGTGACTTTGTCAACAATCCCGCCAACAAGCGCTCCTACATCCCCTTCGCCGTCGATTCCAGCGGTGCCACTGCCGCCATCAAGGCCTACAACAACCTGCTGGCCCAGCGTCAGGAACTGGAGATGTCGGCCAAGGGCGACAACCTCGCCCTCAAGCAACTCGACGCGCAAATCGATGAGATGCACGGCAACGTGCTGCAGGGCGTGAACAGCTCCATCCGCGGACTCGACATGCAGCTCAACAAGATGCGTGGCGAGGTCGGCAAGACCTCCGGCGAACTGGGACGCGTGCCTACCGAGGAGCGTGAGGCCCGTGAACTGCTGCGCAACCAGGGCATCCAGAACACCCTGTACACCTTCCTGCTCGAGAAACGCGAGGAGAACAACCTGGTGCTTGCCGCCACCACGCCCAAGGGCAAGATTGTGGACCACGCCTACGCTCAGCACACACCCATCAGCCCCAACAGGCTGTTCGTCTATGCGCTGATGCTGCTGGCCAGTGTCTTCCTGCCCCTGTTGCTGCTCTACATGAAGGACCTGTTCACCACCAAGTTCGCCAACCAGGACGAGCTGGAGGAACTCACCCAAGTGCCCTTCATCGGCCACATCCACCACAACCGCCATCACACCCAGCTCGTCGTCAAGGACGGCAAGACCACGTCTATTGTCGAGCTGTTCCGCTACATCCGCAACAACCTGCAGTTCATCCTCAACAAAGAGGACGACAAGGTTATCCTTGTCACCAGCAGCGTCAGCGGCGAGGGCAAGTCGTTCATCAGCACCAACATCGCCTCCTCGTTTGCCCTGCTGGGCAGGCGCGTGGCACTGGTTGGCATGGACATCCGTTCGCCCAAGCTGGCACAGATGCTCGACCTGAAGGAAGTGCCTGGTGTGACCTCATACCTGTCACGCAGCGATGTCACCCTCGACCAGATTGCCCAACCGTGCAAGGAGGTCAAGGGCATGGACGTGTTTGTCGGCGGTGCTATCCCGCCCAACCCGTCGGAGCTGCTGCTGGGCGACCGCGTGAAAGACTTCTTCCACGACCTGCGCGAGCAGTATGACGTGATTATTGTGGACTCGGCTCCAGTGGCTCAGGTGAGCGACAGCTTCGCTCTGGACAAGTACAGCAACGCCACGGTCTATGTGACGCGTGCCAACTACACCCACCGCAACCACATCAAGTTCATGAACCGCATTGCCGCCAACAAGCAGCTGAAGAACATCTGCGTCGTGCTCAACGATACCAAGCCGAGCAACGACAACACCTACGGCTACGGTTTGAATAATCAGAAGGACGACGAGTAACCCGCGCCCCTAACGGCGATTAAGCAGCCTGTGTCAGCATGGATCGAGCGCTCATATTTGTCACCCTGGCTTTTGCGACGATGTTTTTCATCGCACGCGAAGGCACACGGCTGACCAAAGAGCGCCTAACCGAAATCGGCATCGCCATTTTCACGTTCTCATGCTGTTTCGGACGCATGTATATCCCTATCATCAAGGGTGATGGAGAGCCTTGTGGAACGTTTAACTCAAGCCTCGCGATATGGCCGTTTTACGCCATGGGGGTATGGCTCCTGTGGATTGTCGCCAGAGAAAAGCAGTGGCGCATCCGCCGTCCCAACATCTGGCTGTTTTTCATCTTTGTCGGCTATGCCGCGTTCACGTTAATCAATCCCTATAACATGGCGCGGCGCCAGTCGATTGTCGAGGTATTCTACTTCCTCTCGTTTGCCGTCTTCGTCTATCTGTTCACCAACAGTTTCTCGGTGAAGACCGTGCTGCACGGCATCTACATGGGACTGGCGTGCACCGTCATCCTGCACACGCTGCTGGCCATCCTCTATCCCATCCTTGATTTTGAAGCCGCCATCACACTGTTTGACAGCGAGGCGGCGACACGTAGCGACGAGCGCGTGGGCTCGGTAGGCACCATGGGACACCCCAATATCCTGGGTACCTATGCGTCCTACTATTTCATCTTCTTCTGCGCATGCTTCGTCACCGCCTTCAAGCGGCAGGAGAGTGCCATCTTTGCGGGCCTGTCATTCTTCATCATCGTCATGACAGCAAGCCGCAGCGCCTTGTTGGCGGCCATGGTGGCGCTGATTGCCATGGTGGTGTTTTATGTGTATCGGCGCTACAAGTTGCTCAGCCTGCAGAGTTTCCTCAAGGCCATCATCCCCTTGGGCATCTTCATGGCCCTGCTGTTGCAAGGTCCCTTGAACTTCTTGTTCAACGACGTCGAGAACCTCGACGACATGACGATGTCGCGACTGCTGCACTACTACTGCGGCTACGAGATTTTCCAGGACCATCCTCTGGTGGGAGTGGGTGTGAACACCCACCTGATTTATCTGATTGAGAACAGTTCGGCCATGATTTTTGAACAGGTGTTTGACGTGACCGACCTGTACCAGCCCGAGGAATTCATGTTCTCCAACCCCATTCACAACATTTGGATTATCCTTGTCGATGAGTTGGGCATCTTCGGCTTCTTGCCGATTTTGGGATTCATCATTTGGTATATCGCTACCTTCAAGCGGCGAACCAGGCGTTCCCGCAACCGATACTACAACATCCTGAACATCTCAGGACTGGGTGTGGTGTTCTGCTGGCTCGTCCAGGGAAATACCGACTGGGCCCCGCTCACGCCACAGGTACTCAACCTGTCGCTGCTGTTCATCGCCCTGTCGCTCAACCGCCACTATGCCGCCGAGGAGCATCCCGAGTTTGAGACGGTAGAGTCTTCCAGACGGCGACTGCGTGACCAAGCGGCACAGGAGGCCGAAGAAGCCGAAGAGACCGAAGAAGTTAGGAGTTAGAAGTTAGGAGTTAGAAGTTAGAAGTGTGGGGCCTCGCCTTGGCGTGGCCGTTAGGAGTTAAAGAGACTACTGAGTTTCAAGAGCAGCCTGTATGAGAGATCCGTCGCAGCACATACTGTTTGTCGCCACCGAGTATGAGTCAGGCATGAGGCCCTATGCCAGCGCCATCATCCATACCCTGTGGCAACAAGGCGACCAAGTGCTCATCGTCGCCAAGAACGAACAGGTGAAACACGACTTCGACCAACTGCCCGCCGAGAGCGTCACCTGGATTGACTATCCCACTTCAAAATTGCGCAAACTGGCCTTCAGGTTTTGGCCCTCCCGGCTATTCCAGGCCATCGAGCAACAGGTTATCGACCATGGCATCACCCTCATCTACAGCCTCACTGGGGAGTTGGTTCTCGTTAACGGCTACCAGCGGCTGCAGCGCATGGCTCCACTGCTCTACACCATCCACGATGCCACGGGGCACGATTCAAAGTTCGACGGGGTGATCTCATGGCTCAAGCACAGGCTCATCGTGCATTGGCCCCAGCAGCGCCTCATCAAGATGACCACCCATCAGGTCACCAACAGCAAGACGCAGCAGCAACAGGTCCAAACGCGTTTCCCCTATCACGACGTGTATTATGCGCCCTTCCCCACCCTGGTCACCGATGCCATCGCCCAGGGCAACAGCCGCGTACCCGAACTCGCGGACATCGACGGCGGCTATATCCTCTTCTTTGGCAACGTGCAACTGTACAAGGGGGTGCACCTGCTCTATGACACCTATCTGTCTCATCCCGAACTGCACCGCCTGCCGCTGGTGATTGCCGGCTCGGGCTACATCTATTTCAAGCGCAGCAGCGACGAGCAGAACGTGATTTTCATCAACCGATTCATCGACGACAGCGAGGTGGGCGACCTGTTCTCCCGTGCCGCCGTTGTGGTCTATCCCTACATCTCGGCAACCCAGAGCGGCGTGACCAGCATCGCCAGCTACTACGGCAAGCCGATGGTGTTGAGCGACCTGCCCTTCTTCAAGCAGACCTGTGAGGGCTGCGAGGGCATCCATTTCTTCCCGTCAGGCGACAGCAATGCGCTTGCCGCCGCCATCACCCGAGCACTGCACAGCCCTGACACGAGCACCCGCCCCCTATACGACCGCGAGTACTCCGTCCAAGCCTTGCGCACCGCCTTGAGCGAAGTCATCGCAAGAGTCTAAGGTCTAAATTTGGAGAATCGGGAAATAAACCGTAACTTTGCCCTTCAGTCTAATTGTTGTATTTAATGTGGAGTGACTATGAAACAGTTCTTGAAATATAGTTGCCTGGTCATGCTGGCGTGCATGACGGCCTTCATCGCCCAGTCCAAGGTCATCAACATCGACATCGATGCCATCAAGGGCGACCTGACCACTCAGCTGAACGCGATGTGCGAGAAAGCCACCTATGACGACACCGCAGTGCTCAACTTCGGCCGGGGAAAATATACCATCGACGGCACCATCATGCTGCGCTGTAACGTCGTCATCAAGGGTCAGGGCAGCGACAAGAGCACCGTCATCATCGACAACAATCCCGCCAAGCCTCTCACCACCGACACCTATTTCATGCTCCACGGCACGCTCGCCAACACCATCAATGTGTCTATCAGCGACATCACCTTCAGGATGCGGGAGCACAAGGGCATCTGGTGGAAAGGCATCGAGAAATACATCTTCCAGATTCACCACGCCAACAAGGTGGACATGCATAACGTGGAGAGTTACCTGGCCGACGCCAATGCCACCAACTTTAATTTGCATGTCTGCTCCAACGTGACGGTCACCGACTGCATCTTCTCCAACTACAACAACAGCGAGATAGGCGGCTGCCTGTGGCTGCGCGGCGAGATGCACAACGTCCACGTTTGGAACAACAAGTTCTACAAGTATGGTAAGGACGAGGCTCTGGCCGTGTTTGACCGTCTGGTGGACAACTCCCGCAAGTACATCCGTGGCAAGGCCAACCGCACCAACATCCTTATCGAGGACAACGACATCTACTATGGCGAATACAAGGGGAACAACAAGAAGGACCCCGAATCCAACTGCGGCATGGTGTTCTCAATGCTCACCGACCACAGGAAAAGTCAAGACCAGTGCGCCACACGCAATTTCTCGTTGCGCAACAACAGGTTCTACATCAGCGAGGTCACCTCTCGGTGCATCTACATCGGTTTTGACCCTGCCGACACCCACGAGAACATCCGCATCGAGAATAACCAGATCATCAACTCGGCCATCAAGCGCAATTACACCTTCACCCATCATGATATCGATGTGGAGGACTTCAGCTCGTGCACCGACACCATCGCCATCGTGAACAACACTGTCAAGAACTCCAACGTGGTGATTAACTCCGAGGGCTCGAGCGGCTACACTTTCCTTCACGCGCTGGGCGCCACCGTGCTTGTTCAGGGCAACATCGTGACCAATACGGCCACCGTCAACCCCAACAACGGCAAGACGGCGGGCGTGAGGGTTTTGTCCTGTGGCACCGAGGGCGGTGACATCACCATGCGCGACAACGTGTTCAAGGGTGTCAACTACGTGGGGCATTTCAATTCGAGCAAACCGTGCAAGTTTGCGTCATTCACTGCCACCAACAACCACTTTGAGGGCGACACCCGCATCTATTGCCACAATATCGAGGAACTGAACTTGACTTTCACACACAACACCCTAGTGAGCAACAACATGAACTTCTTCTTGCAGGAATTTGCCAAGCAAGGCAAGTTGGTGTTCAATTACAACAAGGTCACCGTCAAGCCCGGCGGTGGCATGCTCATGACACACTGGGACAAAAAGACCTCGACCAATGCCATGCGCTTCAACCTGCTTGAGGTGAAAGGCAACACCTTCAAGGGCGTGAAGAGTGAAAGAGAGTTACTCCAGAACATGACCAACACGCGCAAGCGTAAGGTGTCCTCAAACAAAGTGTCCCGCTAATTCCAACAAAACTTCACCATTCTGCCATGAACATATTGATTATCAACTGCATACTATCGACAGCCGAGCATTGCGTCATCAAGCGCAAGGAGTCTATCAGCGATTGCATGATCAGTAACTTCGCGCGCGGGTTCATCGAGTTGGGGCACACTGTCACTCTGTTGGCGAGCGAGGAATACAAGCCCACCGGGCCTGACAGCGACCTACCCTTCGAGGTCGTGTATTTCCCGTCAAGCCTGCCACAGGTGTTCAAGCCCGGACTGTTGCCCTGGCCACGGGGAATGCGCCAGTGGCTGAAAAGCCATGCTGACGCCTATGACCTGGTCATCGCCAGCGAGTCGTTCCAGATAGCGTCGCTTATCGCGGCCCGCGTTTGCCCCCAGCGGCTCGTAATCTGGCAGGAATTGGACCGCCACCAGCGGCTGCTGTTCAAGTTGCCCTCCCGGTTTTGGCACCACGTCATCGTGCCTCTGTTCATGAACAAGATCACCGTTGTGCCCCGCAGTGAGCCTGCACGCCGGTTCATTAGCCGCTATAGCCGCCATGTGAGCAACGTGATTGTCGATCACGGCACCGATGCCCACACGCTCTACCCCAGCGACGAGGTGGACAAGGCATTCATCGTGGTCTCGCAGCTGGTCGAGCGCAAACGGGTGGACAGCATCATCAGGAAATTTGCCCGACTGGTCGGTCAGGAGGCTTACAGCGGCTACCGCCTGGACATCATCGGCGACGGAGACCAGGCCGATGAACTGAAGCGGTTGGCCATCTCGCTGGGTATCGAGGACAAAGTGATTTTCCACGGATTCATGAGCCATGAGCAACTTGCCGAGCCCCTGCGTCGCTCGTTGGCACTGCTCGTTGACACCAGCAGCGACCTGAACATGGTCACCATCGCCGAGGCCATTACCAGCGGCACCCCCGTTGTGACCAACATGAAGCCTTCGACGGCATCGTTCATCGCCAGCAAGGGCCTGGGCGTTGCCCGTGACAACTGGGACGAGAACGACCTCATCAAGGTTATCGAGGAGTATGACACGATGCATGGCGCTTGTGTCAACGAGGGCAAGGAACTGACCAACGTGGCCTGCGCCCGCAAGATGATAGGCATCAGATAGCCTTTAATCTTTGGTTTTCAGTAATAAAAACGGTGTCAGCACGTTTATTTATATATCTGCTATCCATAACAGAGCCTCAATCATGAGAAAACATTTATTGACAAGCCTACTCATCATCTTCTTGACTTGCCTCACAATGAATGGCCAGGCAGGATTGCGGCCTCGTGGCGACGTGAACCGCGACTGGACCGTCAACGTTTCGGACATCAATGCCCTGATCGACTCGATATTCCACGACGCCAAGTATCATGCACTCTACAGCTATGATGCCGACGTCAACGGCGACCAAGACATCAATATCTCGGACCTGAATGCCATCATCGGCGCCATCATGGGGGACTCACTGCCGCCCATGCCCACCTTCTCGGGCACACTGCCGGTGCTGTATATCAACACCGAGGGACACCGCAACATCGACAGCAAGGAAAAGGAGAACTACCTGCAGGCACAGTGGTGGCTCGACGCCATGGACATCGAGGGCTATGAGTCCATCGGCTCGCCCGAGCAGCCGCTGGGCATGGTCATCAAGGGACGCGGCAACTACACCTGGGAGAACTTTGCCAAGCGTTCCTTCCGCATCAAACTCGACACCAAGCAACCGCTCATGGGCATGAAGAGCAACCGCCACTTCTGCCTGATGGCTCATGCCGACGACCACCTGGCCAAACTCAAGAACACCGTGGGCTTTGAACTGAGCCGACGCATCGGCCTGGCCTACACACCTGCCCAGGAGCCTGTCGAAGTGGTGCTCAACGGCCAGTACATTGGGCTGTATTTCATCACCGAAAAAATCCGCGTGGAGAAGAACCGCGTCAACATTGAGGAACAGGAAGACATGGAGACCGACCCCTACAGAATCACCGGGGGATGGCTGCTGGAACTCAACGATTTTGACGGGGAGGTCATCATGATTCAGGAGCACTATATGGACCCGTGGGACTGGGACGACATGCTCTGCTTCCTCGCAGTGAGTCCTGAGGCCCTGTCACGACAGCAGAAAAATTACATTGAGAATTTCCTCACCCAAGCCAACATTGCCATCCAGTCCGATGACCTGAACAGCACAGAGTGGGAAAAATACATCGATCTCGACGCGCTCGTGAAATACTACATCGTGGGCGAAATCATGGACGACTTTGAGCACTTTGCCGGCAGTTGCTTCATGCACAAGCATCGTGGCGATTCCACCAAATTGATTTTCGGACCCGTATGGGATTTTGGCAACTCCTTCACCCGCGAGGCCCATTACGGACCCGACTCGGTAGGGCACTTCATCTATGAGCCCATCACATTCATCCACCCCCACTGGATTGGCGAGATGGCGAAGTTTCCCCATTTCCAACAAGCGGTGAGGGATTGCTGGAAACAATTCTATGGCTCTGGTTTCAAAGGCATGGAACTCGACCAGTTCATTGACGACTTCGTGAACTACATCAAGCCAGCCAACAAGACCGATGTCGCCCGCTGGCCAGACTATAGCATTGATTACCAGAAACAGGAATTCAAGCGAATGATTCACGCCAAAATCGACTGGTTGCAGAGCCAGTGGGGCACCGACACCATTCCAGACCAAAATTGACACGCCGACGGTGGTCTTGAGAAAAACCGCACCACCATCACAACATTAGGGGGACTTGTTCGTTATAGTAGATGGACAAGTCTCTTTTATGGGCTTGCGCCACCCAAGACATGATAAACCCTTTGTCGGGACACTCATTTAGTGAAACCTAATTGATGATGTTATGGCAGGAAAGAAACTCAACGGAACGGTGATTGTTACATATCGCTGCAACGCGCGTTGCTCGATGTGCAACCGCTATAAAGCACCCTCACGTGCCGAGGAGGAAATCTCCATCGAGACCATCAGCAAGCTCCCCAGGATGTATTTCACCAACATCACTGGCGGAGAGCCCTTCATACGCACCGACCTGAAAGACATCGTGCGCGAACTCTACAAGAAGAGTGACCGCATCGTCATCTCCACCAACGGCTTTTTCACCGACCGCATCATCGACCTTTGCAAGGAGTTCCCGCAAATAGGCATCCGCATCTCCATCGAAGGCCTGGAGAAGACCAACAACGAGATACGCGGCCTCAACGACGGCTACCAGCGGGGTTACAACACCTTGAAGCAGCTGCGCGAGATGGGCATGAAGGATGTGGGCTTCGGCATGACGGTACAGGACAAGAACGCGCCCGATCTGGTGCCGCTGTATCAGATTTCCAACGAGATGGGGATGGAGTTTGCCACGGCATCGCTGCACAACTCCTTCTACTTCGTCGAGGCCAAAAACATCATCCACGACCGCCCGATGGTCGCCAAGAACTTTGAGAACCTGGTCAACGAGTTGCTCAAGAGCAATTCGCCCAAGAAGTGGTTCCGTGCCTACTTCAACCACGGACTGATTAACTATATCTATGGTCAGCAACGACTGCTGCCCTGTGACATGTCGTTTGACACGTTCTTCATCGACCCCTATGGCGACGTCATGCCGTGCAACGGCACCAAGGACAAGGAGGTGATGGGAAACCTGAACCGCCAGACGTGGGACGAACTGTGGAACTCGCCCGAGGCCGAGGCGGTGCGCCGCAAGGTGCGCTGCTGCGACCGCCAGTGCTGGATGATCGGCTCGGTGAGCCCCGCCATGCACAAGTACATCGCGCGCCCCGCGATGTGGGTGGCAAAGCACAAGCTGAAATCGCTGCTGGGCATGAAGTACTCGATGTATGAGTTGCCCATCTGCCGCGATTACCGCGACGGCAAGGTGACCAAGGAAGAGTTGGACAAACTCTCGACCTGCGACATGGAGGCGGTGATCAACAACGGCCTGTCGGAGGATTCCAAGCAGGCCCTCAAGGACAAGCGGGGCGAGGACATCGTCAATGCCGACGTCGCCGCTCAAGGCTACGAGGCAACGAAGGCCGAAACCGACCGTGACATCACCATCAACTGAAGTCAGCATGAAGATAGCGGTTACCGGCACGCGAGGCATCCCAGACATCATGGGCGGTGTGGAAACGCACTGCGAGGAACTGTTCCCGAGGATTGCCGCCCAAGGATACAGCGTGACGGTGATTCGCCGCAAGAGCTATGTGCACGACACCCTCACCGAGTGGAAGAGTGTGCAGCTCGTCGATATCGAAGCTCCCAAGAAGAAATCGTTTGAAGCCATCGTCCACACCTTCAGAGCCATCGGCGCTGCCAAGCGGATGAAGGCCGATGTCCTTCACATTCACGCCATCGGGCCCGCCCTGCTGGTGCCTTATGCCAAGCTGTTGGGCCTCAAGGTGGTATTCACGCACCACGGCCCTGACTATGACCGCGACAAGTGGGGATTTGCCGCCAAGACGATGCTGAAGTTGGGTGAATGGATGGGCTGCAAGTTTGCCGACCATGTCATCGTCATCAGCGATGTCATCCGCAAACTGATTGCCCAACGCTGCGGCAGGACAAGAAACGTGCACCTTATCTATAATGGCGTGCCCGAACCCGAAATCTGCGATTTTCCCGAATACTTTGAGGAGTTGGGCATCGAGAAGGGCAAATATATCCTGGGCATGTGCCGCTTTGTGCCCGAGAAGCACCTGCATGACCTGGTAGAGGCTTACATCCGGCTGAAAAACGACGGCAAAGCAGACGGCATCAAGCTGGTGCTGGCTGGAGACACCGACTTTGAGGACAATTACTCGAGGACGCTCAAACAGCAATCGCGGGACAATGGCGTCGTGCTCACCGGATTCATCCGTGGCAAGAAACTGCATTCCCTGTTGAGCAACGCCCTGTGCTACAGCCTGCCGTCGTCACATGAAGGGCTGCCCATCGCGCTGCTCGAGGCCATGAGCTACGGGTTGCCCGTCATCACCTCGGCCATTCCCGCCAACCTTGAGGTAGGGCTGAACGCCGAGTGCTACCACGAGGTGGGCGACGTGGATGCCCTCGCCACCAAACTATCAGCCATCATCAGCCAACCGCTGCAACGCATCGGCTACGACATGAGCAAGTATGATTGGGATAGAATCGCAGGTCAGGTCTCGGACATCTACAATTCCCTAAAATAAGCCATGACCGCTTCAAACGCGGTAAACGTCATTCATCAGCACCTGTAAATGGGTTTGCTGGCTAAAACGCTGCAATGACCTGCGGGCAATCTCGGCGTGGTTCCATCGGCGAGACAACGCTGATGACAGGGCTGTGCAGAGGGCTTCACTATCAAAGGGCTGGAACACGATGCCGCTCTCATTGTCAATAAGTTCGGGAATGCCGCCAATATCAGCTCCGGCAACGGGCGTGCCGGCACACAACGACTCGACCACACTCAAGGGGTTGTTCTCATACCACTGCGAGGGCACCACGCTCAAGCGCGCATTAGCCAGCAGACGCGCGACGGCATCGGCATCGAGCATCCCTAAGAATTCGATATTAGGGCATGCGCCATAGCGCTCACGCAGTTCCGACTCCAGCGGCCCACCACCTGCGACCTTGAGCCGATAAGGCAAACGGGAGGCCACTTCCAGCAGGTCGGCCACACCCTTCTCGGCACTCAAGCGGCCCACATAGCAGTAATAGTCCTCGCGCAGCACGGTGTTGTCAAGGGCCTGATAACGCCTGAACTTAATCGGGTCGATGAAATTATTGAGAACAAGCAATTTGGCGGGGTCAAATCCACCCTTCTTCATCATATCGGCCATGAACTGGCTGGGGCAGACGAAAAGGTCGGTATTTTGCGCCAGGACGCGGCGATTCCACTTGATGGCCTCCAACTTAGCCACTGCACTGGCAGCCAGCGAATTTTTCATGCAACGGTGAGCGAGCACGCCATTTTTACCGCCCGTGACACACTGCTCGCAGGGCCTGCCGTCGAGCAGGCAGTCATATCGGGGACACAGCAGCTTGTAGTCGTGCAGGGTCCACACCACGCGGATGCCGCGACGGTGCGCCATCACGCCCACCACAGGCGACAGATAGCTGTGGATATTGTGCAGGTGAACCACGTCGGGCTTGAACTCGTCGAGCACAGCCTTGAAGCACTTGATCACGTCATCCATGCCCAGGGTGCGGCGCAGGGCCTGCAAGCGGTTTTCCATGCCGCCGCCGAACTTCACCTCGCTGGCAAAATGGTTCTGATAGCGTGCGGGCAGGTTCTCGGGGTACCGCATAGCAAACACCTCGGCCTCAATGCCGTACTCACGCAGCAACGCCTCGGTATTGAGGACGACCACACAGTCGCCCCCCCGGGGATAGTAGAACTTATTGACCAGCAGAACACGCATGATTAATTAGAAATGAGGAGTTAGAAATTAGGAATGTGGATACCACCTAAAGCCTAAAACCTAAAGCCTAAAGCCTAAAACCTAAAGCCTAAAGCCTAAAACCTAAAGCCTAAAGCCTAAAACCTAAAGCCTAAAACCTAAAACCTAAAATCACACATTAAAGCGGAAGACGACGATGTCACCGTCCTGCATGACATATTCCTTACCCTCGATGTGCAGTTTACCAGCCTCCTTGACTGCGGCCTCGCTGCCATAGTGGATGTAGTCCTCATACTTGATGATTTCGGCACGGATAAAGCCGCGCTCAAAGTCGGTGTGGATGACGCCCGCACACTGCGGTGCCTTGCTGCCACGACGGTAAGTCCAGGCGCGCACCTCCTTGGGGCCTGCGGTGAGGAAGGTCTCGAGGTTCAGCAGGGCGTAGGCCGACTTGATGATGCGGTTCACGCCACTCTCTTCCAACCCGATCTCGGCAAGGAACATCTGGCGCTCCTCATAATCCTCGAGCTCAGCAATCTCGCTCTCGGTCTGGGCAGCAACCACCAGGATTTGGGCGTTCTCGTCCTTGACGGCCTCACGCACGGCATCGACGTAGGCGTTGCCGTTCACGACGCTCTTGTCATCGACGTTGCAAACGTACATCACGGGCTTGTTGGTCAGCAGGAACAGCTCGTGGGCGATTTTTTCCTCGTCCTTGTTGAGCAGTTCCACCGTGCGGGCGCTGCGGCCCTGCTCCAGGGCCTCCTTGTAGCGCTTCAGCACCTCATATTGCACCTTGGCCTCACGGTCACCACCGGTCTGGGCCTGCTTCTGCACGCGGCTGATGCGGCTCTCGATGGTCTCCAGGTCGCGCAACTGCAACTCCAGGTCGATGACCTCCTTGTCGCGCACGGGGTCAACGGTGCCATCGACGTGCGTCACGTTGTCGTCGTCGAAGCAACGCAGCACATGGATGATGGCGTCGGTCTCGCGGATGTTGCCCAGGAACTTGTTGCCCAAGCCCTCGCCGCGGCTGGCGCCCTTGACCAGTCCCGCAATATCGACAATCTCGACGGTGGTGGGGACGATACGGGCGGGGTTCACCAACTTGGCAAGCTCGTTGAGACGCTCGTCGGGGACGGTGATGACACCCACGTTAGGCTCTATGGTGCAGAAAGGGAAATTGGCCGACTGTGCCTTGGCATTCGACAGGCAATTAAACAGGGTTGACTTGCCCACATTGGGCAAACCGACTATTCCACATTGTAATGACATGACTTATTCTTTTTTTCTTATTTTTTTATTGTTTCAGACTGCAAAGATACACAATTCCCTCCATATCGCCAAATGACATGACGCCCATTGAAGAAAAACACATTTTTATCAGTGTGCAGTGGCAAATGTATATTTTTTTAGCTACCTTTGCCGAATAAATCCACTTTCGACTCCTGTGTGTATGAACACCCGACAGCACTTGATAATATTCCTTCTCGCCATCGCCCTGCTGGCGGGATGCAGTGGTGACGGCGGCAAAACGACAGCCCAGCGGTTCGGCTTTCTCGACAATATGGGCATCTCCATTGACGATGACCTGATGCTGCCCGACACGCTGACGATGCCCGACATCTACTGCGGTGACCCCGAACAGACCGTCGATGACCTGAAAGGGTACCAACTCAACAACGAGCAATATTCCGCGTTGATCATACCCGCGGGCCGAGGATTCACCGACAGGATGAGCAACTGGCTGCTGTTGGGCGTGCGCGACGTGGGCAACGGCATCACGTTGGGGGCTTTCTACGTCGGCAATGGCGTGGGCTACTGCGTGGAGCTGCTCACCTACAATCAGCAGGGCAAAGTGCTCGACGCCATCAACACGCGGGAGATGCATCTGCTGTGGCGCATCCACCTGACCGACCATGACAACGACACCATCTTCACCCTCGACAGCAACATCACCTTTGACGGCAAAAACCGCCTGACCTTGCACCGCACGATGGGCCGCAGCATCATGGACTTCGATAACGACCTCAAGGGTGCACCCATCTGGCAACAGCAATGGGGACAGGACTATACCATCAACGACAAGGGCCACTTCATCCTGAACGGCCAGCGCATCGAGCGGGAGCAGGGCGAGGTGGACGTCTATGCCGCCCTCGACTTCAAGTCGTGGGATATGCTGGTGTGCTCACTGCACGACCCGGGCATTATGGACCAGTGGAACAACTACGCCGAACTGGTCAACACCACCTATGACCCCGACTACGAGTACAATCCCTTCCCGTGGGACGTCGCACAACTTTACAACATGAACCCGCAACGCTTCCTGCGGTGGATGGCAGCGCACCGCGACAGCGTCAACCGCCTGCTGCCGCAGTTCAAGCTACCGCCCGAAAACCGCCCTGCCCTACTCAAGGAAATCTCCCGCCTCGACGACCCCGCAGGCCGCCAGTGGCTCACGGACATCGTCACCGCCTGGGACGACCGCCCCCTAACCAAACACCTGTAGAGATTCCCCGAGCTCTCCGAGATCTCCGAGGACTCCGAGTTCTCCGAGGACTCCGAGAGCTCCGAGAGCTCCGAGAACTCCGAGATTTTTATTAAAAATTATTGTCAAGTGAAGATATTACAGTATATTTGCGATAAAAATAAGAATAACCTGAGACATCATGTACAATAACAAGGATTTCCTGCCTCAGCGAGGGAATTATGAGAATCTGGCGGTTTACAAGTTGGCGGCCTGCATCTATGCTGTCACCTACCATTTCGCCAATACTTATTTTTCCCCAAAAGACCGTACCATTGACCAGATGGTTCAGGCTGCACGAAGCGGCAAGCAAAACATCGCTGAGGGCAGCGTTGATGGCAACACCTCGACTGAAATGGAAATCAAGCTGATGAATGCGGCTCGCGGCAGTATGCATGAGTTAAAAGCCGACTATGAGGATTACTTGACACTTCATGAGTTGGAACGCTGGAGCACGAATGATCCCAGGACTATCGCCACACGACGATTTTGCCGAAACAATAGCGATCCAAGCGTGTTTATTGCCAAGGCTAAGGAACGGTCACCCGAGACTGTCGCCAATATCGCTGTAACGATGATACACCAGTTTGATTACCTGATGGTAAGACTCATCGAGAGCATCAAGCGCCGTTTCCTGGAGCAAGGCGGCATCAAAGAGCAAATGTACAAAGCCCGCAAGGAACACCGAGATAATCAAGATAATCATTAGAGCTCTCTGAGTTCTCCGAGACCTCCGAGTTCTCCAAGAGCTCCGAGACCTCCGAGACCTCCGAGACCTCCGAGACCTCCGAGATCTCAAAACCACGATAACAATATAATCATCAAGACAAATATGGCAACAGTTGACGACAAGAAAATCATCTTCTCGATGGTGGGTGTGAGCAAGACCATCCAGCAGAACCAGAAACAAATCCTCAAGAACATCTACCTCTCGTTCTACTATGGCGCCAAGATCGGCATTATCGGCTTGAACGGTGCGGGTAAATCGACGCTGATGAAAATCATCGCGGGCCTGGAGACGCAGTATCAGGGCCAGGTGGTTTTCGCGCCGGGTTACTCGGTGGGCTACCTGCCCCAGGACCCGCAACTCGACCCGACCAAGACGGTCAAGGAGGTGGTGCAGGAAGGCGTGCAGCATGTGGTGGACACGCTGAAGGAATTTGAGGAAATCAACCTCAAGTTCGGTATGCCTGAATACTATGAGGACCCCGAGAAGATGGACAAACTGTTTGCCCGTCAAGCCGAGTTACAGGACATCATCGACGCCACCGACGCCTGGAACCTGGACAGCCGCCTGGAGCGGGCGATGGACGCCCTGCGCTGCCCCGAGGGCGACCAGCTGACCGAGCACCTGAGCGGTGGTGAGCGCCGCCGCGTGGCCCTGTGCCGCCTGCTGTTGCAGAAGCCTGACGTCCTGCTGCTCGACGAGCCCACCAACCACCTCGATGCCGAGTCCATCGACTGGCTGGAGCAGCACCTGCAGCAATACGAGGGCACGGTCATCGCCGTGACTCACGACCGCTACTTCCTCGACCATGTGGCCGGCTGGATTCTGGAGCTGGACCGCGGCGAGGGCATACCCTGGAAGGGCAATTACAGCAGTTGGCTGGAACAGAAGACTCAACGCTTAGCCCAGGAAGAAAAAACCGAGAGCAAGCGCCAAAAGACCCTGCAACGGGAGCTCGAGTGGGTGCGCATGGCGCCTAAGGCCCGCCAGGCCAAAGGTAAGGCCCGCTTGAACAGCTACGACAAACTGTTGAACGAGACCGTCAAGGAGAAAGAGGAGAAACTCGAGATTTTCATCCCCAATGGTCCCCGACTGGGCAACAAGGTCATCGAGGCCCAGCATGTGGCCAAGGCCTTCGGCGACAAGCTGCTGTTTGACGACCTGAACTTCATGCTGCCGCCTAACGGCATTGTGGGCGTTATCGGCCCCAACGGCGCCGGCAAGACGACGCTGTTCCGACTGATTATGGGCCTCGAGAAGCCCGACAGCGGCACGTTTGAGGTCGGCGAGACGGTCAAGGCGGTCTATGTCGATCAGCAGCACACGAGCATCGACCCCGAGAAGACGGTCTATGAGGTCATCTCGGGCGGCGTGGAGCTGCTGCGCATGGGAGGCCGTGACGTCAACGCGCGCGCCTACCTGTCCCGCTTCAACTTCAGCGGCGTGGACCAGCAGAAGAAGTGCGGCGTGCTCTCGGGCGGTGAACGCAACCGCCTGCAGCTGGCCCTCGCGCTCAAGGAGGAAGGTAACGTGCTCTTGCTCGATGAGCCCACCAACGATATCGACGTGAACACCCTGCGCGCCCTGGAGGAAGGTCTGGAAGACTTCGCCGGCTGTGCCGTCGTCATCAGCCACGACCGCTGGTTCCTGGACCGCATCTGTACCCATATCCTCGCTTTCGAGGGCAACTCTAACGTGTTCTTCTTTGAGGGCAGTTACAGCGAATATGAGGAGAACAAACTCAAGCGCCTGGGCAAGGAGGAGCCCACCCGTGTACGCTACCGCAAACTCACCGATTAATCCACAAACAATTTAGCTAATAGATTCGATATGAGACATTTATTGACAGTATTATTGACATTGTTGGTCGTTTCCTGCACGGGCAAGTGGCAGAAGGGCGACGCCATCAACAACGGTCATGATTTCCTGTGCAACGCAGGCATCTGTGATGACTCACTCAATGTGGCCAACGACATCAACTACAATGACGACGGCAAGGACTTGCCGCATCACATTCTCACCCCTGATGACTGCGAGGCTTTGCAGTTGAGCAAGATGATGCAGGTGGACACCAACACCTCCATCGTTCGCGTGTGGGGTATGCGTGATTACCCCGACAAGGGATTCTCGCTGCTGCTGGGTCAGACCACCTATGGCGACATGCGCACCTGCTGGCTGGCGACCTACGGCAAGGACGGTATGCTGGACTTCATGAGAATCGGAGAGTGCGGCGGCCTGAACCTGCTCTATTGGGATGACATCGACGAGCACACACGCAACGTGGGCATCGACTCGATGCGCCTCGTCATGCCTGACAAGTGGGGCAAGCCGATGCAGCTGAGCCGTTGGATTTCCTATAAGGTGCAAAGTGATGGCGTGGAAACCGATTCCACCCTGTGGTTCATCCACCACGAGCTGCCCATCACCATCGGCAACGACGGCCACTTCAACGTGGGCAAAATCGGCACCGTCTATAGCTCAGACTCCACCGTCCTCACCCCCTATTGGCGCAACAGGCGAGCCATGGAGTTGTTTGCCTGGACGCCGATGAGCGACACCACCATCTATGACCGCGTGAACGCTTTCCTCGTCGAGGCCGAGGGTACAATCACCGACCCCACCCAACTGCTGGGCGATTTCAATATGCTGATGTTCACTCGCCTCTACTGCGACACCGAACGCTACATGCAGTGGTGCCTTGACCACCCCGACAGCCCGATTACCAAGGCCACAGTCGCACAGCTCAAGGAAGTGAACCCCGAATACATCCTTGACGAGTTCAAAAAAATCAAGGATCCTGCCCTGCTACAGAAGGCTAAACAACTCCTGGGGTTATAAACACATAAACATTATAATACATCATCTTATTAATAACTAATTTATTATTTCAAAATGAAACACTTCTTATTGACGTTAAGTGCCGCTGCATTCGGCTTGTTGTTGCTGATCGGTGTGCAGTCTTGTGGTATCACTGATGACATTCTTGATTTGGGCAATGTTGAAAAAGCCGACTTGACCAATCCCCTGTTCTTGTCTTACGACAACACCATGGACAGTAAAACCAAGAAGGTCTGGGCCTTCAACGCCACCGAGGCCGCTCAAGCCACCATCACTGTGGTGAGCGACAAAATCCTGCGCATCAACACCAAGTTGTATTTTGAATCATGGAGCATTTCGGGCAAGAAAATCACCTTGGGCGAGAGCAAGACTTATGACATGAAGAAAGTAACGGTGCTCACCTATGACGCCATCAAGATTGGCGGTTACATCTGCATTCCGTCAACCAACAAGAGCCTTGACGGCAAGTACTATGAGGACGAGTGGTTTGCAAGCGGCTTGACTACCCAACAATTCTGGAACGCATTGCGCGAATCTTATTCAAAAGAGGGCGAGAGTGTTGATATCATGCTCCGCTGATCATACCGTCAGATTCAACAAATGATTACCAAGCGGGTGGGATGAGAAACATCCCCTCGCTTTTTTTTATTCACATTAGCCATGATAAGGCCAAAGTTAAGGGGAAAAAATTTGTTCAGTCGAGAGGAAAGCAGTACTTTTGTCGCATAATTAACCATTAAACATAAAAAACAACTTAAACTACTAATTATCAAATGAGTATGGAGAAGAAAATCGTGGAATGCGTGCCTAACTTCAGTGAGGGACGCAATATGGCCATTATCAAACAAATCACCGATGAGATTGAACGTGTCAAGGGCGTGAAACTGCTTGACGTTGACCCGGGAGAAGCCACCAACCGTACGGTGGTGACCTTTGTGGGTGAACCTGATGCCGTGCTGGAGGCCGCTTTCCAGGCTGTGGGCAAGGCTGGGCAACTCATCGACATGAGAGGTCACCATGGTGCCCACCCGCGCATGGGTGCTACCGACGTGTGCCCCCTCATCCCCGTGGCCGGCATCACCCTTGAGGAGTGTGCCGAACTGGCCCATAAACTGGCCGAGCGCATCGCCCGCGAGCACAATATTCCCTGCTACTGCTATGAGGCTGCCGCTATGAAGCCCGGTCGCCAGAACCTGGCCGTGTGCCGCGCTGGCGAGTACGAGGCATTGCCCGAGAAGATGGGTACCGAGAAGGGTCCCGACTTCGGCAACCGCCCCTTTGACGAGGGCGTAGCCCGCACGGGCTGCACCGCCGTGGGAGCACGCGACTTCCTCATCGCCGTGAACTACAACCTGAACACCACCTCGACCCGCCGTGCCAACGCCATCGCATTTGACGTGCGCGAGAAGGGCCGCCCCGTGCGTGAGGGCAACCCCATCACCGGCAAGATCGTCAAGGACGAGAACGGCAACAACGTGATGAAGCCCGGCACCCTGAAGGGCACCAAGGCCATCGGCTGGTATATCGACGAGTACAAGATTGCTCAGGTATCGATGAACATTACCAACATCAACGTCACGCCGCTGCATGTGGCTTTTGACGAGGTGTGCCGCTGCGCACAGAACCGTGGCATCCGCGTGACGGGTACCGAAATCGTGGGCCTCATGCCCAAGCGCTGCCTCATCGAGGCCGGTAAGTACTTCCTCGAGAAGCAGCAGCGCTCGACGGGTATCCCCGAGGAGGACATCATCAACATCGCCATCCACTCGATGGGTCTGGACGACTTGAAGCCCTTTGATCCCAACGAGAAGGTCATCGAGTTCATGCTCGAGGCCGACAATAAGACCGCTAACCGTCTGGTGGACCTCACCGTGACCGGTTTTGCCGACGAGACCTCGCGTGAGTCGCCCGCTCCTGGTGGCGGTTCCATCAGCGCCTACATGGGCGCCCTCGCCGCTTCGCTCGGCACCATGGTCGCCAACCTGTCGAGCCACAAGCCCGGCTGGGACGAGCGCTGGAACGAGTTCAGCGTGTGGGCCGACAAGGGCCAGGCACTCAAGGTCGAGTTGCTCCACCTGGTTGACGAGGACACCGACGCCTTCAACCGCATCATGGCCGCCTTCGGTATGCCCAAGAAGACCGAGGAGGACAAGGCTGCCCGCACCGCTGCCATCCAAGATGCCACGCTCTATGCCACCCAGGTGCCCATGCGCACGATGAAGGCTTCGTTCAAGGCATTTGAAATCTGCCGTGCCATGGTAGAGACCGGCAACCCCAACAGCGTGACCGACGCTGGCGTGGGTGCCCTTGCAGCCCGTGCAGCCGTGATTGGCGCAGGCATGAACGTGAAGATCAACGCTTCGAGCCTCACCGACCGTGAAATTGCCGAGAAACTCATCGCCGAGGCCAATGAACTGGTAGCCAAGGCTAACGCCGAGGAAGCCGCCATCACCGCCATGGTAGAGGAGAAAATCAAGTAAAAAACTAAGGACTAACAACTAAGGACTAAGGACTAAGGACTAAGGACTAAAAACTAAAATACAATGACCAAAGAAGAATTCATTGCCGACATTCGCGGTGGTATTCCCGAGGAATTGCCCGAATTGCAGGCCTACGACACCGAGATTAACCATGCCCCCAAACGCAAGGACATTCTCACCCCCGAGCAGAAGAAGCTCGCCTTGAGGAACGCCCTGCGCTACTTCCCCAAGCATCTCCATGCCGCTCTGGCACCCGAGTTTGCCGAGGAGCTGAAGAAATATGGCCGCATCTACATGTACCGCTACCGTCCTAAATATGAGATGTATGCCCGTCCCATCGACGAGTATCCCGCACGCTCACGTCAGGCTGCCGCCATCATGCTGATGATTCAGAACAACCTGGATCCCCGCGTGGCCCAGCACCCCCACGAGCTCATCATCTACGGTGGCAACGGTGCCATCTTCCAGAACTGGGCACAGTATCGCCTGGTGATGAAATACTTGAGCGAGATGACCGACGAGCAGACGCTCGTGATGTATTCGGGACACCCCCTGGGCCTGTTCCCCTCGCACAAGAACGCGCCCCGCGTGGTGGTGACCAACGGTATGGTGATCCCCAACTACAGCAAGCCCGACGACTGGGAGCGTGACAACGCCCTCGGCGTGAGCCAGTACGGCCAGATGACCGCTGGTTCCTATATGTACATCGGCCCGCAGGGTATCGTGCACGGCACCACCATCACGGTGCTCAACGCTGCCCGCAAGCAGCTGGTGAAGCGCGGACAGAAGGGTGGCGACATCCACGGTATGCTGTTCGTGACCGCTGGTCTGGGTGGCATGTCTGGCGCTCAGCCCAAGGCCGGTAACATCGCCGGTGTTGTCAGTGTGACCGCCGAAATCAACCCCCTCGCCGCCGAGAAGCGCTACGAGCAGGGTTGGGTGGATGAGCTGCACGACAACCTCGATGAACTGATTCCCGCCATCCGTAAGGCTGTGGCCGACAAGAGGACCGTCTCGATGGCCTATGTGGGCAACGTCGTTGACCTGTGGGAGCGTCTCGCTGCCGAGGATATGCACGTTGACTTGGGTAGCGACCAGACCTCGCTGCACAACCCCTGGGCTGGTGGCTACTATCCCGTGGGCCTCACCCTCGAGGAGAGCAAGCAGATGATGGCCGAGGACCCCGACAAATTCAAGGAGTGCGTTCGCGAGTCGCTGCGCCGCCAGTGCGCCGCCATCAACAAGCTGGCCGACAAGGGCATGTACTTCTTTGACTATGGCAATGCCTTCCTGCTCGAGTCGAGCCGTGCCGGTGCCGACATCATGACGGCCGACGGCAAGTTCCGCTATCCGTCCTACGTGCAGGACATCATGGGCCCGATGTTCTTTGACTACGGCTTCGGTCCCTTCCGCTGGGTTTGCACCTCTGGCGACCCCAAGGACCTGGAGACCACCGACCGCCTGGCCGCACAAGTGCTCGAGGAAATCCGCAAGGATGCTCCCGAGGACATTCAGGGCCAGATGGACGACAATATCCACTGGATTAAGGAGGCTGGCCCCAACCACCTCGTTGTGGGCTCACAGGCCCGCATCCTGTATGCCGACGCCGAAGGCCGCGCCAAGATTGCCCTGGCATTCAACGATGCCATCCGCAGCGGCGAGCTGAGTGCTCCCGTCGTGCTCGGTCGTGACCACCACGACGTGTCGGGTACCGACTCTCCCTTCCGCGAGACCAGCAACATCTATGACGGCTCGCAGTTCTGCGCCGACATGGCTGTGCAGAATGTGATTGGCGACTCCTTCCGTGGCGCTACATGGGTAAGCATCCACAATGGCGGCGGTGTAGGCTGGGGCGAGGTCATCAACGGTGGCTTCGGTATGGCCATCGACGGCAGCGAGGATTCGGCACGCCACATCCGCGAGATGCTCTTCTGGGATGTGAACAACGGTATCGCACGCCGCAGCTGGGCACGCAACAAGGGTTCGATGGACGCCATCCGTCGCGAGATGGAGCGCACGCCCGAGTTGACCGTCACCATGCCCAACCTGGTTGACGATGACGTGATCGACAACGCCGTGACTATCTTCTAAATCAGTTTGAACAACCAATAACTCAATAACCTAATATGACACATCAAATCAGTGCCGAGCATCTGACGATTGCCAAAATCGCCGAGATCATCGAAGGCCATCACACGCTCAAACTCAGTGCCGATGCCGTGAAGCGCATCACCCACTGCCGTGAATATCTTGACAAGAAGATTGCCGAGAGCGACAAGCCCATCTATGGCGTGACCACGGGCTTTGGCTCGCTGTGCAAAATCTCTATCAGCAACGACCAGCTGTCACAGCTGCAGATCAACCTGATGATGTCACACGCCTGCGGCGTGGGCGAACGCGTGCCCAACGACATCGTCAAAATCATGATTCTGTTGAAGGTGCAGTCCCTGAGCTACGGTTTCTCGGGTGTGAAACTCGACACCGTCGAGAGGCTCATCGACCTGTTCAACAACGATGTATATCCTGTGGTCTATAAGCAGGGTTCGGTAGGCGCCTCGGGCGACCTCGTACCGCTGGCTCACCTGTGCCTGCCCATCGTGGGCCTGGGCGAGGTAGAGTACAAGGGCGAGCGTATGAGCGGTGCCGACCTGTGCAAGAAGATGGGCTGGGAGCCCGTCAAATTGGGTTCCAAGGAAGGACTGGCACTGCTCAACGGCACCCAGAACATGAGCGCTCACGCCGTGTGGGCACTCATCAAGGCCGAGCGCCTGAGCAAGTGGGCCGACGTCATTGCCGCCATCTCACTCGAGGCTTATGACGGCCGCATCGAGCCGTTCACCCATGCCGTTCACGCCGTACGTCCCCACCAGGGTCAAATCGAGACCGCTGCCCGCATGCGCGAACTGCTCGACGGCAGCGAGTTGATCAAGCAACCCAAGGTCAACGTGCAGGATCCTTACTCGTTCCGCTGCATCCCGCAGGTTCACGGTTCGGTGAAGGACACCATCCGTTACGTCGGCTCGGTGATTGACACCGAAATCAACTCGGCCACCGACAATCCCACCGTTTGCCCCGACGAGGACCTCATCATCTCGGCAGGCAACTTCCACGGCGAGCCCATCGCCATGCCCATGGACTTCCTGTGCATCGCCATGGCCGAACTGAGCAACATCTCGGAGCGCCGCACCTACAAGCTGGTTTCCGGCACCCGTGACCTGCCCAGCTTCCTCGTGGCACAGCCCGGCGTGAACAGCGGTTTCATGATTCCGCAGTACACCGCCGCCGCTATCGCCAGCCAGAGCAAGACGCTGTGTATGCCCTCATCGGCCGACACCATCCCCACCTCACAGGGTCAGGAAGACCACGTGAGCATGGGTGCCAACGCTGGTGTGAAGCTCTGCAAGGTCGTTGAGAACACCGAGCGCGTGCTGGCCATCGAGCTGTTCAATGCCGCCCAGGCACTGGAGTTCCGCCGCCCGCTCAAGTCTTCGCCCGTGCTGGAGAATGTCTTTGCCAACTACCGCAAGTGCGTCCCCTTTGTCAACGAGGACCAGCCCATGTATCCGCACATCGCTAAGTCTGTAGAGTTCTTGCAGAACAACAAGATTGACTAACAACTATTCCCACGCTAAGTCGCTAAGACGCTAAGAATTAAAAAATTATAAAGCTTAGCGACTTCGCGGCTTAGCGTGAGGCATTTTTGAGAATAATATGAAAAGATTGATTAAGAATATTGCTTGTCTGGCAGGCATTGATTCCGACAGGAAACATTGCCTGCGGGGCAGCGAGATGGCAACGCTGAACTGCATCAACGACGCATGGCTGCTCGTTGACGGCGACCGCTTCGTGGCTTGGGGCCAGATGGCAGACATGCCCGTGCCCGAGAACGATTGGGAGGTCATCGACGCACAGGGTGGCACAGTGCTGCCCTCGTGGTGCGACAGCCACACCCACATCGTGTATGCCGGCAGCCGTGAGGGTGAATTTGTGGACAAAATACGCGGACTCTCCTATGCCGAAATCGCACGCCGTGGTGGCGGCATCCTCAATTCGGCCGACCGTCTGCACCTCTTGAGCGAGGACGAACTTTACGTCCAGGCCATGCGCCGCGTGAAGGAAATCATCGCCAAGGGTACCGGTGCCGTCGAGATCAAGAGCGGCTACGGCCTGAATACCGAGGACGAGCTGAAGATGTTGCGCGTCATTCGCCGCATCAGCGAGACCTCGCCCATCAAGGTGGTCAGCACTTTCCTGGGTGCCCATGCCGTGGGGCGCGAATACACCGGACGTCAGGGCGAGTATGTCGATATGCTCATCCGTGAGATGATTCCCGAGGTAGGCAAGCAAAAGTTGGCCGACTTCATCGACGTCTTCTGTGACGAGGGTTTCTTCACCCCCGACGAGACCTCGCGCATCCTTGAAGAGGGTGCCAAGTGGGGTATGCGTCCCAAGATTCACGTCCAAGAGCTCGCACCGTCAGGCGGCGTCGAGGTGGGCGTGAAGCACAATGCCGTATCAGTGGATCACCTCGAGAGCATGATTGACGAGGACATCGAGATGCTCAAGGGCACCAACACCATCCCCACGGGACTGCCCGGCACCTCGTTCTTCCTGAACATGCCGTTCGCTCCCGCACGCAAGATGATTGAGGCTGGCCTTCCCGTAGCCACCGCCAGTGACTACAACCCCGGCTCAACGCCCAGCGGTGACATGAAGTTTGTTGTCTCTCTGGCCTGCATCAAGATGCGACTGCTCCCCGCCGAGGCCATCAACGCAGCCACCATCAACACGGCTGCCGCCATGGACTTGAGCAAGGACTACGGCAGCATCGCCAAGGGCAAAGTCGCCAACTTCTTCATCACCGACCCGATCCCCTCAATCGACTTCATCCCTTACTCCTACACCACGCCCATCATCGCGAGGACCTTCCTCCAGGGCCAGGAAGTAAAGTAACAAGCCATCACATCACCAAAAAAGGCGGCACCACCTCACCGTGATGCCGCCTTCTCTATATCCCATCCAATACTATACCCACTATATCCTCTATAGCATCTATAGCATCTATAGTTTCTATAGTATCTATAGTTTCTATAGCTTCTATAAAAAAACGAGAGGGGACATCATTGCTGACATCTCCTCTCTTAGGGGGCGGTTACCTACTCTCCCACTTTCGCAGTACCATCGGCGTGGTGAGGCTTAACTTCTCTGTTCGGAATGGGAAGAGGTGG
>Ga0310695_10000439_pt1 | contig 108417 bp, 94 predicted proteins | sample RumenRJG_04DNA_FD_203882 | JGI IMG/M metagenome (GOLD analysis project Ga0310695, IMG submission 203882) | Bovine rumen microbial communities from Lethbridge, Alberta, Canada - RJG_04 (v2) (version 2) | ecosystem: Host-associated > Mammals > Digestive system > Stomach > Rumen | place: Canada...
TGCCGATGCCCGCCGCATGCTGCGCGAGCTCTCGGGGAAGACCCATAAAGTGGTGACTGGCGTGACCATTGCTACGACCTGCAATATAAAGTCGTTCAGTGCGGTGACCGATGTGGAGTTTGCCCCCCTTAGCGATGAGGACATCAACTACTATGTTGACCACTACCGCCCGCTCGACAAGGCGGGTGCCTATGGCATCCAGGAGTGGATAGGCTGCATGGGAGTGCGCCACATCAGCGGTAGCTTCTACAACGTGATGGGTCTGCCGCTGCACCGCCTCTACAGCGAGCTTAATCAATTCATAATGCACGAATTGAGATGAGAAGAAACATCAGCACTTTTCATGAACTGATGGCAACGATTGAGGAGATGGGCTTCCTGCCGTTGCTCGATGGGGGAGTGGGGGGCTTCAGTGCCGAGGAGATGGTAGAGCCCGACTGCCGCTATGTGACCTATGCCGATGGCGGCTGGGACTGGCCGCTGTGGAAGTGGAAAGGTCCCATCATCACCGAGGGCAGCATCGTTTATGGTAAGTTTTTTAATGGCAAGGCGGGTTTTGTGACACGCCCGTGGTGGCAACACTTGTGCAACTGGCGACGAGGCAAGAGTGGTGAACCTGCTCCCGGCTCCGTTGAGGAGACTGTCCTGCTCACGTTGCAGGAGCATGGCAGCCTCATCACGCGCGAGCTGCGGGCGCTGTGCGGCTTCACGGGGGGGAAGATGCGCAGCCGCTTCGACACCTACGTCACCCGCTTGCAGATGCAGTGCCGCATCGTCACCGAGGACTTCGTGTATCCTAAAGACCGTCATGGCCGCGATTATGGCTGGGGCTGGTCGCTGCTCACCACCCCCGAGCACCTGCTGGGCAAGGATCTGTGCCATTGCGACGTCAGTCCCGAGCAGTCGCGCCAGCTCATCGCCGACCACCTGCGCCACCTGCTGCCCCAAGCCACCGATGCCCAAATCGCTCGCCTGATAGGCTAAAATGAACTAATTGGGGACGGTTCTCTTTTAGTTCAAAAGCCTAAAATGAACTAATTGGGGACGGTTCTCTTTTAGTTCAAAATTGATAGGATAAAACAAGTTCCCTCTCTGTTTTTTATAGAGGGGGAACTTGTTATGTTGCTGCTAGGCAGTGGCTTATTTTACCATTTTCTCGGTAGTGCGAGTGCCGTCGCTGTAGGTCTTGACGATGATGTTCATTCCCTTGAAAGGCACGTCGCTCTCCACGCCAGCCACATTGTAGTAGCGCACGCTCTTGACGCTCTTGCTGCCCACCAGGGTGGTGATGGCTGTCACGCTAGTAACATTAACTTTCACGCTGGCCTTCACGCTTGGGTTGCTTGTTGAGGTGGCAGTGATAGTGGCCTGAGCGCCGTCGCTGGCTTTGGCACCATCAACGGCTGTGATTGTGCCATTCTCGTCAACGGTGATCACGCTCTCGTCGCTCGACGACCACATAATGCTTGTGTTGGCGGCATCAGCGGGGAGCATGGTGGCAACGAGCTCCATGCTCTTGCCCTTCTCGAGGTTGATTTCGCTTGCACCGTCGATAGTGATGCTTTGCACTGCCCCCACTGGAACTTGATATGCACTCTGTCCCCACGCGAAGGCGGCGCTTGTGAAGGTGGTCTCGTAGTTATAGAACGAGATGGTCTCGTTCTTGTTGGCAAAGCGGTTCATCACATAAATTGTGGTGCCATCGGTCACGAGCGATTGCCCGTCGCACGAGCCAAGTGCCAGTTGCACGTTGTCGTCACTTTCGAGGGTCTCGGGGTTAAACTTATAGAGTATCATCTCTGAGCCAAAGCTTGTCGAGGGGGTGAGGCCGCGCTCAATGGCATAGAAGTTGCCGTCGGTGCCCTCATAGCCACCGAAGAAGCCGTGCTGCATCTGCATCTTGCCAGTGGCAAGCACTGTGGCTGCTGTGGCGTCGCCGCTATTGCGGTCGAACTGTATAATCCACGACTGGCGGGCTTTGTTGGCTGGGGTGTTAGTGTAGTTGGTGTCATTGATGTTGATGCCAAACTTTGCTGTGCCCATGAGGTAGAGGTGGTCGCCAGCGAGAGTGAGGGTGGGCATTTGCCAGGCCGAGCCACTAATGGTAGATTCATAGAACTTGAGCCAGTTGGCATTGAGGTCGGTGTCGAGCTCGGCGAGAGCCCAGCTGCCGTAGTTGGTGGCAGCAGTGGCTGCCTTGCCGCCAATCGAGAACTCACTGCCAGCGACACCAGCCACCCATGCTGCCATGTAAAGCTTGTTGCCCAGTAACTTGAGGGCCTGCACTGTCTCTTGAGTGGCTTCGCCCTCGCTCACGAGGTGCTTAACGTAGTTGCCGTTGCTGTCAAACTTAATGATGTACATATTACCCATGGTGGTTTGTGAGTTGCCATTCCAGTTTGCCACGTTGTGAGGCTGTATTGTCACGTCGCCAACTGTCATTGCAGCACACATGATGCCTCCCACATAGATGTTGCCGTCGTTGTCCACCTCAAGTGCTCCAGTCTTGAGGCCCTGCCCAATGTTGCGGCTGCTCTGGCTCCACTTGGGGTAGGTGGCCTCGTCGGCTGTGGTGTTCATCACCAGCTGTTGAGTCCACTCGATGCCTCCCTCGGCGTCGAGCTTAAAGACGAAACCGCGAAAGTTGCGCTCGCCCTCGATGTCCCAGGCGATGTCATGTGCGATGCCCTTGCCGTCGGTGATGGCGATGTGGTCGCTCAGGTAGCCCTCGGTGTGGCGCAGGTTGGCAAGCACCACGGCTCCACCGTCGGGGGTGGCGGCAATGCGCAGCTCGTTGTTAGAGGCTTCTCCATTAGTTTGGTTCACCTTCCACTGCACGTCGCCGCTGGCGTTGAGTTTCATCACGAGCATAGCTTGGTTAGCTCCGTTGCCTCCATAGGCCACGCCGCTAGCCACAGTGGTTGGGTTGTTGCCGTCGGTGAGTACCACTTGCTGGTCGGCAGCAGTTGTTCCCACCTGCCCCACCACCAGTAGGCCTCCATCCTGTGCAAGCACCATCTGGTTGCCCTGGGTGGTGTGGTTTTGTTGATTGGCGGTGTTCATCACCAGTTTTGCCCACAGCGTCTGTGTGTCGGCAAGAGATTGTGCGCCAGCCAGCATCGATGCCGATGCCAGCACAGCTGCTGCTAAAAGAGTAAATTTCTTCATAAAAAATGTTGTTAATAAATTATTGATTAGTGGTTTAGTAATATTTCATAGACCATAGTGATGTCGGCACTAGTGATGGTGCCGTCGCCAGTTTGGTCTCCATTGACGAGGTGTGAAGTGTCGTTGTTGAGAATGAAATCATAGAGGGCGGTGATGTCGGCGCTGGTGACAGTGCCGTCGCCATTAACGTCGCCAGCAACTACAGAGGAGGGACCCACTACGTCAAACGGCAGGTCGAAGGCAGCCAGCGATATGGCAAACGACGAGAAATAGCCTTGCTCGTTCTTAGGGATGGGCGAGGTGTGGATGTCGCTGTTGATGTACTCAAAATCTTGGTAGTAGCCGCTCACGTTGCCCTGGTCGTCATAGTCTTCAAGCACTCGGCCACGACTCATAGTGTAGAGGCAGTTGTCGGTGGCACGGCAGGTGATGGCGATGGGCTGAGAGCCTCCTTTTATAAGGTGATAGATGGTGCCCGGCTGCAAGTTGTCGCTGGAGAGCGATGCTAAGTACACCGTCTGTTGTCCTTGATTGTAGCCAAAGACATAGAGGCTGTCGTTCTGTGCCTCAAAGCAGCCGAGCCAGCCGTTGATGGCACTGTTAGGCACTGCAGTGCCGCGCGGGCTGATAGTGGGGAAAGCTGCCATGCTGGTGGTGCCAGCCAGCCAGGCTCCATTATTGGCATCAAACTTTATCACAAATCCCTCTCGGGAGGCGTTCTGCGTGGCAAGCGTGTCGCCCATGCCATCGTCAAGAGTGAAGTTTCCCATGCCGTTGAGCACGATGCTTCCTGAGAGCACTTGCAGGTCGTTCCACTGCATGACGCTGCTCTTGTTTTTGTTGGTGAGGCTGCCTTGGTAGAATTTCGACCACTGTGGCTGTAGCTGCTTGTTGAGGCAAGCTAGCAAGATGCTCTGATGTCCCACTGGGGTGCTGTGGGAGTCGTTGCCCACCGCAACAAAGTCGCCACTGCTGTTGCCCTTGACAAAACTCGAGAACACTATGTCGTCGCCATTCCACGCGATGCGAGTCATCGACTCGGCACCGCAGTGCCCCTGTGTGGTGAAGGTGTCGATGATGTAGCCATTAGCGTCGAACTTCGCCACAAACATGTCGCCTCGGGTTTCTTGAGTGTCGCCATTCCACCCGTCGGTGTTGTGAGGTGTGAGAGCCAGTGTAGTGCCGTCGGCGCGGTAGAGACTCATGGGATTTCTATATTGTCCTGCCACATAGCAGTTGCCGCTATCGTCGGCAATGATGTCGTCTATGGATATGGCATCGTGAGTGCCATTGGCATAGTTCCCGGTAGCTCCTGGCTGAGCTGCGGTGCTCACGTCGATAGTGCGCAGCCATTGCAGCGTGCCGCCCGCATCGATTTTCATCAGCATGCCACGGTAGTAGCGGCTGTCCTCCTCGCTCTCGAGTTGCCAGTCGAGGGTAGTGGTGGTGCCGGTAGCATCGGTGATGATGATGTTGCTGGTGCGCATGTTGTCGGTGTGTCGCACCTTGGTGGCTACATAGATGCCACCGTCGGCTGCCGTTGTCACGCGCCCGTCGGCAAACTCACCACTGGTGGAGTATATTACCCACTCGAAGTTGCCGTCGCGGTCGGTCTTTACCACATTAATATTATTATTGTAGCTTGCTCCCTCATAGGGCGCGCCAGTGCAGATCTTATTGCCGCCATAGTAGATCGAGAGAGTGGGGTCGCTGAACTCTTTAGGGAAACCACTCTCGCCAGCTCCTTGCGTGGTGCCCGAGAGCATTACATAATAAATGGCATCGCTTGTCAGCGCCATGTCGCAGCCCATGGTGGGTGGACATGCCTCAAAGAGATTAGCCCAACTGGTGTTGATGTTCTCGCTTTGCGCTGATGCCGTAATAGCAGCCAGTGCCGCTATAATTGTCAAGTAAAATTTCTTCATAAAAAACGGTTTTAATTCGCTGGCAAAATTACGACCTCTCATTGCTATGTGCAATCGCCACATTTAGTGTATTTTATGTTGAAAGTAGTGCTTTTTGGGTATTGTGGGCGTGTGGTAATGATAGTAATTTTGCAACACATTTAAATGCGAAGATTTTTTGTTACATACACATTGGCGCTAATGGGCGTGTTGCAGGTGTGGAGCTACACACTTAGCGGCTTGGTGCGCGACAAGGACACAGGCGAACCCATTGAGTTTGCCACGGTAGAGCTCGCCCCTGGGCTTGTCACCGTAGTGACCGACTCTCATGGCCATTATAGCGTGAGCGCTGATGGGGGGTCTTATACAATAAAGGTGTCGTTCATTGGTTACAAGGGCGTGGCTCAAACTGTTGCCATAAGTCGCAACCAGAGGCTTGATTTTGAACTTGAGCAGGACTCCAGGGTGCTCGACGAAGTGGTGGTTACCGCTAAGGAGCAGACGGGTCTCACCAGTGCCTCACGCATCGACCGCGACGCCATGGCCCACCTGCAGCCCACCAGCTTCACCGACCTGCTGGAGCTGCTGCCGGGCAACATCTCTCACACTCCCGACATGGGCAGCGTGAACAGCATACAGCTGCGCGAGACTGGCAACCTCACCGCCAGCGGTGCCCAGAGCAACAGCGAGAACTATGCCATCAGTTCGCTTGGCACCCTCTTTGTGGTTGACGGTGCGCCTATCAATGGCGATGCCAACATGCAGAATGTGCCAGGCACTAGCGGTGACGCCTCTAGTCCCGAGGGCAAGCGCGACATGACTAACCGTGGTGTGGATATGCGCACCATCTCTACCGACAACATCGAGAGCGTGGAGATAGTGCGTGGCATCCCCAGCGTGGAATATGGCAACCTCACCAGCGGCATGGTCAACATAAAGCGAGTGCGACGTGCCACACCGCTCACCGCGCGCTTCAAGGCCGACGAGTACAGCAAGCTGGTGAGTGTGGGCAAAGGCTTTCATCTGGGCAAGAGCGACCACATCATGAATGTGGATGGCAGCTATCTTGACTCAAAAGTTGATCCACGCAACAACCTCGAGAACTACAAGCGTATTACCGTGTCGGCACGACTGAACATGCGATTCAATCGTCCCAACTTAGAAACTTCGTGGATAACTGGTGTAGATTATACTGGCTCGTTTGACAACTCCAAGACCGACCCCGACCTTAGTGCGTTGAAAATAAATGAATACAAGTCGAGTTATAACCGCTTGAACTTCACCAGCGACCTGACTTTCAACCTCGCTAAGCTATCATGGCTCAAGCGAGTGAATCTCAACACGTCGGCAAGCTACCAGCTAGATCGCTTGGAACGTCGCAAGCAGGTGGCTCCACAGCGCGCCTCGGTAGCTCCCACCTCGATGGAAGAGGGCGTGCACGACGGCCAGTATCTCTTGAACGACTACATTGCCCATTACATCAGCGACGGCAAGCCCCTTAACCTCTTTGTGAAACTTAAAGCCGAGGGAAGCCATATCTATAAGGTGATGACCAACTCCTATAAGGTTGGAGCCGAGTTGACTCTTTCTAAAAACTATGGCGATGGGCAGGTCTATGACCTCTCGCAGCCTCTCTCGGCATCGTGGGTCACCAGGCCCCGGGCCTATAAAGACATTCCGGCATTGAAGGTTCTCTCGTTATATGCTGAGGACAACATGCAAGTGAGCATTGGCAAGCATCGTGCCGAGTTGCAGGCAGGCATTCGCAGCATCCAGCTCGTGGGCCTTGACGGTCGTTACGACCTTAGCGGCAAGGTGTATTTCGACCCTCGCATCAACGCCAAGTGGGAGCTGCCGGCAATCAAGATGGGAAATCGCAACCTCAAGCTCTCGCTCGCCGGCGGCTATGGTATCACCACCAAGATGCCCACAGTGAGTCATCTTTTCCCGCAAGTTCACTACAACGATTTCATTCAGCTCAACTACTATGACGTGCTGAACCCCATTGAGCACAGCAGAGTGAGTGTGCGCACCTATATCGACGACGTCACCAACTATCACCTGCGCCCTGCTGTCAACCACAAGTGGGAAGTGCGCTTGAGCGGCGAGATAGGCAAAAATCGCTTCTCAATCACCTATTTCAAAGAGAAAATGAACTCTGGTTTCCGCAACATGAGTTATTATCAGCCTTATGGCTACCGCAAGTATGACGCTAACGGCATCCAGGCCGAGTATGTGACTGGTCCCCCCCTGCTCGACACTATCCCTTATGCCGATGTGCAGGTTCTCGACGGCTACTCGATGGTGAGCAATGGCAGTCGTCTCGACAAAGAGGGCATTGAGTTTACCCTCAACACCGCGCGATGGAGCACCCTCGCTACTGCGCTCACCGTCACTGGGGCATGGTTCCGTTCTACCTACACTAACTCCATGATGCTCTATGACCCGGTGAGCGATGTGGTTGACGGCACACCTGTTCACAACCGTTATATAGGTTACTACAACTACAACGAAGGCAGGGTTAACAATCAGTTCAACACCAATTTCATGTTTGACACCCAGATTACTCGTTGGGGACTGGTGTTCACCACCACCGTGCAATGCATGTGGTGGGTGAGCACCCGCAAGCTGTGGCAGAATGGAGTGCCCGAGAGTTATCTCGACGTGACCGATGGGCTGCTGCATCCCTACACCGAGGCTCACCAGAGCGACCCCATGCTGCAATTCCTCACCAAGTATTATAACGACAACCTTTATAATCGTCTCACTACTCCCATAGCCCTATATGTCAATCTCAAGGCCACTAAGCAAGTGGGCAAGCACTTGAAGATTGCAGTGTTTGCTAACCGCTTGATAGACTATTTGCCCGATTACAAGAGCAACGGCTTGATGGTGCGGCGCACCAGCGACCCTTATTTTGGAATGGAGCTTAATTTCTCATTATAATATCACTATGAATAAAAAGATTATATATACTGTTTTCTTGTGTTTGACTCTCGCGCTTTTTTCATGCGATGACAAGTTGAGCGATGTTTCCACTAGCATGTCGTTACCTGCTCATCTCAACATCACCATGCCCACCGATCTTGAGGGTGTGGCAGGAGCTAAAATCAGCGAAGAGGCCTTCGAAATAAAAAACGTGACTACCGGCCGCGTTACCACCTACAACTCTCGCAACGGCATCAATCTGGCTCCAGGACTATATGACGTGAGCTACGAAGCCGTAGTAGAAATCACCGACGACAACGGCAACGTCACCACCAAGAATATCCAAGCATTCACGCAGGGTGTGGAAATCAGTGCCGAGAACAGCACTATCAACCTAGTGACCTTTGTATATGTGCCTACCGACGATTTTATCATCAGCGAGGTGTTCTTCACCGGCACGCTGCGACCAACCGGCAACCAATATTATGGCGATGATTACATAAAAATCTACAACAACACCGACCATGTGCTCTATGCCGACGGGCTCACCTTGCTGGAGTCGAAGTTCACAACCACACAAAAGTATAACTACCGCCCTAACGTGATGGCCAATTCATTCACTGTGCATGCCATCTACACCATTCCTGGCAGTGGCACCGACTATCCTGTGCAGCCAGGAGAGGAGTTGTTGATATGCGACACGGGCATTGACCACCGTGTGGCTAATGAGAACTCTTTTGACCTGAGCCATGCCGACTTTGAGTGGTATGACGTGTCAACCTCGCCCACCAATCTCGACATCGACAGCCCCACAGTGCCCAACCTCGACAAGTGGTATTGCTACACCCTGTCGTTCTTCTTGCTGCACAACCGCGGGTTCAGGGCGTGGGCATTGGCACGCATCCCCATCGACAAGGAGCAATACCTGTCGCAATATCTATATCGCTACAACTACGAGATTGTGGTTGAGGCGGGCACCTATCCCATGAGTCAGCAGGCCTATAAAATACCTAACGAGTGGATAGTGGATGCTGTGAACTGTAGCGTCGCGGCCGAGTATGCATGGAATGTGACACACTCATCGCTCGACCGTGGTTATGCCTATTGCGGCACTATGGATCATGACAAGACACGCTACTTCCACAGTGTGCGCCGCAAGATGCTGTATCTCAAAGATGGCAAACCTGTGCTCAAGGACACCAACAACTCCAGCGACGACTTCAACAGCTATGTCATCGCCAGTGAGATTGAGCGTCAAGGTACAGCCATCGACTATCAAGGCAGCGCATGCACCCAGCGCACATGGGACGGCGTGACACCAATTAATTAATGCATAATGCATAATTCACAATGCATAATTCACAATGCATAATTCACAATGCATAATTCACAAATCACAATGCACAAATGTGTTAAATACATATTATTTTTTATAGTGGTGACGATAGCTATGTGCCCAGCCACGGCGCAGGAAGCTGTTGACTCGGCAGCAGTGATGCGGCGCGTGGGACGCAATGCGCTCGAGATTGAGCAACTGCTATCGCTGCCCTGGAGCAACCCTGCTGTGATGCAGTTTAAGCGCGACTACTCACTGAGCGAGGTGAGAGTGGGTTATACCAGCCGAAACGAGAATCAGGCAGTTGACGTGCAACAAGGTGATAAAGACTACACACTGGCTTTTGACGCATGCACCTACATGAAGCACCGCAACAGCACCCTGTGGGGTGAGGCTTACTATAACAATGGCCGCATCAAGGGCATCAACTGGAACGAGACCAGCGAGCCACAAGTGGTGCAGCCCTATGTGCTGGCCGACAGTGTGGGTGGCAAGATGAATGTGGAGCGTTACAGCTTCATGGGAGGCTGGGCTAACTATAACGGGAGGTGGGCAGTTGGTGCCTCGTTAGGTTACACTGCAGGGCTTTACTACCGTAATGTGGATCCACGTCCGCGAAATGTCACCGCTTGCCTCGACGCTCAAGTGGGCATTGGCTACAACGTGTGGAATGGCTATGTGATAGCTGCTAGCCTAAACTATAGAAAATACAAGCAGACCAACAATGTGGCGTTCTACAGTGAGCTAGGCAGCGACAAAATCTTCCACTTGGTGGGTTTTGCCAACGATTATAGCCGCTTTGCCGGCACTGGCATCCAGACTTATTATAATGGCAACCGCCTGGGAGCAACGCTAAATTTCCAGCCCTCGGGAGGCAGCGGGTTCAGCGCCAGCGTCAATGCGTCACGTTTTTCGTTCAACAACATCATCACTCAGCTCAACAAGTTGCCCATGGCGCATGTCACTCACAACCAGCTGCAAGCCGAGGTGGGTTGGATAGGCGCCAACTGGGGGGTGAGGGCACATGTGGGGGCATCGCGTAGGGTGGGCACCGAGAATATCTTTGGTGACCCAGCAGGCTCGGTCTATACTCAAATTGGTGCTCTCGACATGTATCACCAAAATCGTTTTGAGGCAGGCATCGCTGGTGTGTGGGAGAAGAACTGGTGGACTACCTCATCAACAACTTGCATGGGTCTCGCGGTGTGCCCCACGATTGAGTATTCGCATCTCAATGAGATATACTCTGATCCAGCGTCGCTGCGACAAATTAACGAGATGAACTATAGCTTGAAGTTGAAATTCACAACAATGCTGTCATGGCGAACCCACTTGGCACTCGTGCTCGGTGTGAACCATGCTGAGCCAACAAAAACCTCGCTTGACTTCGATAGCGGCGAGGTAAAGCCCGAACTGGCAGGTCTGGAGCGGGTGGTGCGCAGCTCGTTTGAATACATGTCGAGCGGTAGAACTTCGTTCAACACCAGTGCCAGCGTGACGGTGGCAATCAACAAAAAATATGCCCTTCGAGGCAAGGCCGGCTGGCAACGCACTGCCTATGTCATGAGCACTCGCCGCAACGAGCTTGACTTCTCGCTAAGTTTTCTTTTTTGATTTAATAGCAACAAACACATTATATGATTATGAGACGAAATTTTTTATCTTTCCTGTTGATTGCGGCATTATGTGCCGTGGCGATGGCCCAGGAACCAGTTCCTGCCGATTCTGCTGTGCGCACCGGAACATTGCCTAACGGCTTGACTTATTATGTGAAGCATAATAATTATCCCGAGCAGCGCGCCGACTTCTTCATTGCCCAGCGAGTGGGGTCGCTGCAAGAGCAAGAAAGTCAGCGTGGGCTGGCGCATTTCCTTGAGCACATGTGCTTCAATGGAACCAAGCATTTTCCTGGCAACACTCTTATTAGCTACATGGAGTCGATAGGGGTGAAATTTGGCGCCAACCTCAATGCCTATACTTCGACCGATGAGACAGTGTATAACATCAGCAATGTGCCCACCGAGCGACGCTCAGTCCTCGACTCGTGTTTTCTGGTGCTTGCCGACTGGGCTCACGACCTCACCCTCGACGGCAAGGAGATTGACAAGGAGAGAGGCGTGATAGAAGGGGAGTGGCGTTACCGCACTGGAGCCAACTACCGCCTGCTTGAGAAGAGCGCCCCGGCGCTATACCAGGGTAGCCTCTATGGTGAGCGCATGCCCATTGGCCTGATGAGTGTGGTAAAGAACTTCAAGCACAAGGAGCTGCGCAACTACTACAAGCAGTGGTATCACCCATCTAACCAATGCATAATTGTGGTGGGCGACATCGACCCCGACTATGCTGTGGGCAAGATTGTGGAGCTCTTTGGCAAGGTTAAGAACCCCAAAAACGCCAAGCCAGTGAAGAAAGTCACCGTCCCCGACAATGAGCAGATAATCTCATGTGTGGAGACCGACAGCGAGCAGAACAGCATCAGCGTGAGGCTATTGTTTAAGCACGACGGCCTCGACGATGCCCTTAAAGGCACAACAGCCTATTTCAAGGATGATTACCTAAAGCGCATGGTGGCATCAATGCTCAACTCGCGATTGAGCGACCTCGCTCAGCAGCCCGATGCTCCTTTCACCAGTGTGCATGCCATCGACCGCAGTTTCATGCTCGCCAAGAGCCGTGACGCCTTCCAACTCATTGCCATGGCCAAGAGCGGCAAAGTGGCCGAGGCCATGCAATGGATGGCACGTGAGGTGAAACGTGCTCAACAGTATGGCTTTACCGAGGGAGAACTGCGTCGCGCGCGTCTTAACTATGAGAGTGCCGTTGAGAAGATGTATCGTGGGCGCGATAAGTACAGCAACACCAGCTACTGCCGCGACTTTGTGCGCGCTTATCTTGAGGGCGAGCCCATACCATCGTTCGAGACACAATACAGCATTATTCATAAGATAATGAAAGACGTGGCACTTGCCCATGTCAACGCCTGTGTTAACCGTCTCACGAGCGACACCGAGCGCAACGTGGTGCTACTTACCTTCGCTCCCGAGAGCGAAGCCGCCACGCTACCGTCGCAGCAAGGGCTCATCGACGCTTACCGAGAGGGTAGGGCACAAGAGGTGGAGGCTTATGTCGATAAGGTGAGCGCCGACAGGCTGCTGCCCTCTGAACCCACAGCTGGCAAGATTGTAGCGCAGCAGGCGCTGCCAGAGTTTGAGGCCGAGCAATGGACCTTGAGCAATGGCATCAAGGTGCTCGTTAAGCCCACCACTATCAAGGCTGGTGAGGTGGTGATTGCAGGCACCTCGCCTGGCGGACTCTCGCAGAACTATCGTGCCGAGGATGCCGCATCGTTCAAGGCTGTAAATGCTGTGATGGCGCTCAGTGGCTATGGCGAATTCATGAGCAATGACCTGAAGAAGGTGCTTGCGGGCAAAGATGTGAAGATGCGCACCTTTGTGAGCAAGACCGAAGAGGGATTTCAGGGGGCATCGGCACGCGGCGACCTTGAGACCGCCATGCAGCTGCTATACCTCAAGCTCACCAGTCCTCAGCAAGACGAGAACGCTTTTAACACTTACCTTGAGCAGAATCGCACACGAACCGCCAACCAGCACGACCCAAAGTTTGAATTTGCCGACTCAATTTTTGCCAACGTCTTCTGTCACCACCCACTTGGTGCCGAGAAACTCACCCTTGAGGAAATTGACAAGGTGAACTATAATCGCATCATTGAGGTTTATAAGGGCCGCTTTGCCGACGTGAGCGACATGACGGTGTATGTGATAGGCGATTTCAATCGCGACTCGCTCATGATGCTCACCGAGCGATACCTTGCTGCCTTGCCAGGCAATGGCCGCATCGAGAAGGCTAAAGACATAGGCTATCATCTCTTTAGTGGCGATGTGAAGAACTACTGGAAGCGCAAGATGGAGACTCCTCAAGACAAGGTGTATTTCTTCTGGACTGGCGACTGCCCCTATAGCGCTCGCAACGTGCTGCTTGCCAAGATTGCGGGGCAGGTGTTCACCGGCATCTTCCGCGACGAGTTGCGCGAGAGCCGAGGCTGGACTTATCACGTGGATACACATTGCAGCGTGGTTACTGATCAGAACGGTGATGATGGCCCCGTGACCTTTATGCCGCTCAACGTTACAGTGACCGCCGGTAAAGGTGCCGAGGCACGCGACATCATTGAGAAAACCATTAAGGACGTGGCTGCCAAGGGCATTACAAGCGAGCAGCTCGACAAGGTGAAGAAATACTACCGCAAGGTCTATAGCGAGGATATTGAAGACAACACCTACTGGATGGCGATGATGCGCAACTGGGTGAAGAACAGTGTCAACCTCGACAAGGACTACTTGCAGCTGCTCGACAGCATCACAGTAGCCGACGTTCAAGACTTCGTGGCACGCTACATCAATACTGGCAATCGCCTCATCCTACTCATGGAGGCGCTCGATTAATTGAACTAATTGGGGACGGTTCTCTTTTAGTTCAGAAGGTCAAAATGAACTAATTGGGGACGGTTCTCTTTTAGTTCAGAAGTCGATTAACTACTGCACATCTTGCGATGTGCAGCGTTAGACGCCCCGCCTGTCACACAGTGCCGCCCACGGCTTCGCCGTGAACGGCACAATGTGTTTCGCATACCGCCAAGTCTTCGACTTGTCTCTGCTCCTCCTTTTATCGGTGTTAGCCCAATTTTAATACTTAAAATAGCAAAAAAGTGTCCTCAAAAGTGTCCTCAAAAGAACCGCCCCCTTGATGACAGGGCTTGAGGACAAACCATCAAGGACGTGGCAGCCAAGGGTAGCGCACGCTCTTGATGTCCTCAAAGGGCATTGGTGGAAGCAGAAGAAAATCGCCAAGCTCTCATGGGGCTTGGCGATTTTAATGATTCTCAAGAAATCAAGATTGTGGGTTACTCACCCTTCTCGAGTTTCTGCTTGAGTTCGGCAAGAGCGTCGATGTCACCGAGAGTGGTCTTCTCGACGTTGCTTGACTGAGCTACTGGCTGCTCGTCGGTGGTAGCCTTAGTGGTGGCTTTCTTAGCCTTGCGAGCTTCGGCCTTCTGCTCATCCTCGAAGATGCGGCTGTGGCTCAAGATGATGCGCTTGGCATCCTTGTTGAACTCGATAACCTTGAATTGCAATTTCTCGTCTTGCTTGGCCTGGGTGCCGTCTTCCTTAACGAGGTGCTTAGGAGTGGCAAAACCCTCAACGCCGTAAGGCAGGCTGATCACTGCGCCCTTGTCGAGGAGCTCGGTGATGGTACCCTCGTGGATGCTGCCCACGGTGTAGATAGTCTCGAAGTTGTCCCAAGGATTGTCCTCGAGCTGCTTGTGGCCGAGGCTGAGGCGACGGTTGTCCTTGTCAATCTCAAGAACTACAACGTCGATGTCGGCACCAATCTGTGTGAACTCGCTTGGGTGCTTAATCTTCTTGGTCCAAGAGAGGTCGCTGATGTGGATGAGTCCGTCAACACCTTCCTCAAGCTCTACAAAGACACCAAAGTTGGTGAAGTTGCGAACCTTGGCAGTGTGCTTCGAGCCCACGGGGTAACGCTCCTCGATCTTGTCCCAAGGGTTCTCTTTGAGCTGCTTGATGCCCAGCGACATCTTGCGCTCGTCGCGGTCGAGAGTGAGGATTACGGCCTCTACCTCGTCGCCCACCTTGAGGAAGTCTTGAGCGCTGCGCAGGTGCTGCGACCAGCTCATCTCGCTCACGTGGATAAGACCCTCTACGCCAGGAGCAATCTCTACGAATGCGCCATAGTCGGTCATCACCACTACTTTACCCTTAACCTTGTCGCCCACCTTGAGGTTCTCGTCGAGCTTATCCCATGGATGTGGCTGCAACTGCTTCAAGCCAAGAGCGATGCGCTTCTTCTCCTCGTCGAAGTCGAGGATCACAACGTTGAGGGTCTGGTTAGGCTCAACGATGTCGGCAGGATTGTTTACGCGGCCCCAAGAGAGGTCGGTGATGTGGATAAGACCGTCAACGCCACCAAGGTCGATAAATACGCCATAGCTGGTGATGTTCTTAACGGTACCTTCGAGCACTTGACCCTTCTCGAGCTTAGCGATGATGTCTTTGCGCTGCTGCTCAAGCTCGGCCTCGATAAGTGCTTTGTGAGATACAACCACGTTCTTGTACTCCTGGTTGATTTTCACAACCTTGAACTCCATGGTCTTGTCAACGAATACATCATAGTCGCGGATGGGCTTCACGTCGATTTGGCTGCCAGGCAAGAAGGCCTCGATGCCGAAGACGTCAACAATCATACCACCCTTAGTGCGGCACTTGATGTAACCCTTGATGATCTCATCGTTCTCAAGCGCTTGGTTAACGCGTTCCCAACTCTTAGCAGTGCGAGCTTTCTTGTGCGAGAGCACCAGCTGGCCTTTGCGGTCCTCCTGATTCTCGACAAACACCTCTACGGTGTCGCCAACCTTCAGGTCGGGGTTGTAACGGAACTCGTTGTAAGGAATAATACCGTCTGACTTGTAGCCAATGTTAACTACTACCTCGCGCTTGTTGATAGAGATAACAGTACCTTCGGTTACTTCTTTGTCCTTGATAGCGCCAAGCGACTTGTCGTAGGCGGCTTCCAGAGTCTCATAAGACTCGTTCTTTTTGCTTTCACCTTTCTCAAAGGCTTCCCAATCGAAGTCCTCAATGGGTGAAATTGGAGAATTTTTTAATTCTTCGCTCATTTAAATGTTAGTAAAAAAGTTAATAATCACAGGTCTCTCAGATTCGTTCCCGAGAAACGCGACTGCAAAGGTAAGCATAATTTTCTTACCCACAACCATTTTGCGCCCACATTTTTTTGAAAAACACAAAAATGAAACATCAGGGTCTGACCCCATTGTTTCATTTTTTAGCGTTTCGGCCTCCTCTGGCGCAATGTCCATCAAGCAAATTCATGCTCGCGAAGCGGTGCTTCCCCCCAAAAAAATAGCCGCCCTCAGCCTTGCAATCGCCGCAAGGAGAGTCGTGATTTATATTGTTTCGGATATAAAATGATGTAAAAATATTGTTTTATATTATATCGAGTATAAAATGTGGAGAAAAGATGCTGTTTTGCGGTGCAAAGGCGTGTTGTGTTAAGAAAAAAGATGTTGCGGGCTTGTGGATTTTGTTCTTTGTCGCAAAATGTAGTAACTTTGCAGCCTGGTTTCTTGACACATTATATATATAAGAGAATATATGAACACACTCAATTTGAAATATGAGGGCGGTGGGGAGTTCCCCAAGAGGCTGTTTCTTGAGACTTACGGCTGCCAGATGAATGTTGCCGACAGCGAGGTGGTGGCAAGCGTGATGCAGATGGCCGGCTATGGCACTACCGACGACCTGGACCGTGCCGACGCCATTTTTATCAACACATGCAGCGTGCGCGACAATGCCGAGCAGCGCATTTTCGCGCGCCTTAACACACTCAACGCTTTGCGCCGCAAGCGTCAGCGCCGCCTCATCATAGGCATCATCGGGTGCATGGCCGAGCGCATGAAAGATGAGCTCATCAGCAACCACGGCGTGGATCTAGTGGCGGGCCCCGACAGCTACCTGGAGCTTCCCAGTCTCATCGCTGCCGCCGAGAATGGCGAGAAGGCAATCAACGTGGAGCTCTCTACTACCGAGACCTACCGCGATGTCATCCCCACTCGCATCAGCGCTAATCGCATCAGTGGCTTTATCTCGATCATGCGCGGCTGCAACAACTTCTGCACCTACTGCATTGTGCCCTACACCCGCGGTCGCGAGCGCAGCCGTGAGCCGCAGAGCATCCTAAACGAGCTGCGCGACTTGCAGGCTAAGGGCTTCAAGGAAGTGACGCTGCTAGGACAGAATGTGAATTCTTATCTTTTTAAGAGGACGAGAGGACAAGAGGACGAGAGGAGAAGAGGACAAGAGGACGAGAGGACAAGAGGACAAGAGGACGAGAGGACGAGAGGACAAGAGAACGTGGATTTTGCGGCACTGCTGGCGAAGGTGGCCGAGGCGGCGCCCGAGATGCGAGTGCGCTTCACCACCAGCAACCCTGAGGACTTGAGCGACGCTATCATCGACACGATGGCCAGCCACGCCAACATCTGTAACCACATCCACCTGCCGGTGCAGAGTGGTAGCAACAAGGTGCTCAAGCTCATGAATCGCAAATACACCCGCGAGTGGTACCTCGACCGCATTGCGCGCATTCGCCTGGTGATGCCCGACTGCGGCATCTCGACCGATATGTTCACTGGTTTCCACGACGAGACCGAGGAGGACTTCCAGCAGACTTTGAGCCTCATGCGCGAGGTGGGCTTTGACTCGTCGTTCATGTTCAAGTATAGCGAGCGCCCAGGCACCTTCGCCGCCAAGCGGTTGCCCGACAACGTTCCCGAAGACGTGAAAATAGACCGCCTCAACCGCATGATAGCCTTGCAAAATGAGCTATCGCTGTGCAGCAACCGTGCCGATGTGGGCAAGACCTTTGAGGTGCTTGTGGAGGGCTACAGCAAGCGCTCGCGTGACGACATGTTTGGTCGCACCCAGCAAAACAAGGTCATCGTCTTTCCTGCTGGCGACACCAAGATTGGCGACCGCGTGATCTGCAAAGTGGAAAAAGCCACCAGCGCCACACTCCTGGGAGTGAGACTTTAGTGGGGCAGGAGAGTAGTCTTCAAGGAATAAAAAAATAAGAGTTTCGGCCATAATAGGCTGAAACTCTTTAGTTTAGTGGCGGGGGCCGGATTCGAACCAACGACCTCTGGGTTATGAGCCCAACGAGCTACCACTGCTCCACCCCGCGATTTGCGATTGCAAAGGTACTGCTTTCTGTGATACTGGCAAAATTTTAGCGACATTTCAGCTAAACTTTAAACATAATTTAACAGAAATGCCGCTAAATGTGGTTTCAGTAGAGGTCTGGCACTAGTCAAAGACGCCTTGCATGGCTTCGGCCTGGTGGGTCTCTTCGCGAGCCTGCTGCTCGCCGCCGCCACCGCCACCCGACGATGAGCGGTAACCGCCGCCGCCACCACCGCCTTCGATGCGTGGGCCTATGCCTCGCTCGCGATAGCAGAAGTCGTAGTCGCTAGGAATATTAAATGAGGCGTCGCTAGAGTAGGGGTTGGAGCTGTCGGCAAGCACCTTTTTCATGTATAGGCCCCAGATGGGCAGTGCTTGTCCGGCGCCCTGACCAATGCCTCCGTTGTAGAAGCGTATGTAGCGTTCTTCGCCTCCAACCCACACTCCTGTAACAAGTTGCGGAGTGAATGCCATGAACCATCCGTCGGAGTTGTTGTTGCTGGTACCTGTCTTGCCGCCCATGGCGATGTTGTTGACATAGTTGCGCACTCGACGGCCGGTACCGTGGTCGATAACGCTCTCGAGCATGGTGAGCATTCTCAGGTAGGAGTCCTCGCTGAGCACTTCCTTCTGCCGTGGTGTGAACTCAGCGAGCACGTTGCCGTGGCTGTCGCAGATGCGTGATACGAAGAGCGGGTCGCTGCGCATGCCGTGGTTGGCAAATACCGAGTAGGCGCTAACCTGCTGTCGCACCGACACCTCGCATGGTCCCAAGCACAAGGGCATCACGGTGTCGAAATCGTTAGTGAGGCCATAGTTGTGCAGCATGGTCACCAGGTTGGTGGGCTTGAGCAGGTCTATGAGTCGTGCCGAGCAGGTGTTGTTAGAGGTGGTGAGGGCCTGCTTCAGGGTCAACATGCCGCCACCGCCGCCACCGCGTGGGCTCCATCCGCCAATGGTGATTCTCTGGTTGGAGATGAGGTCGCAGGGGTTGTAGCCACACTCCATTGCCAGCGAGTAGAGATAGGGCTTCATGGTAGAGCCAATCTGGCGCCTGCCCACCGACACCATGTCGTAGGAGAAATGGTTGAAGTCGGGGCCGCCCACATAGGCTTTCACTTCGCCCGTGGTGGCGTCCATCGACATCATGCCGCATCGCAAGATGCTCTTGGTGAAGAGCAGAGAGTCGAGCGGGGTGATGAACATATTTCTCTCGCCGTTCTTGAGGTCAAAGACCGAGATGTGCTGCTTGGTATTGAAATTCTCCAATATCTCGTTCTCGCTCTTGCCCTGAGCCTTGAGGGTCTTGTAGCGGGTGGAGTTGACAATGGCATTGCGGATGAGGCGGTCCTTTACCGACTGTGGCAGCTCGCTGCGGCTGCTGGTGTAGGGGTCTTTGTTGCCTGTCTCTCCCGAACTGATGCCATGCTCCGACCAGAAGATGCCTTGCAGGTATATCATGTGTTCCTTGACGGCTTCCTCGGCATACTGCTGCATCTTGCTGTCGATGGTGGTGTAGATTTTCAAGCCATCGGTGTAGATGTTGTAGGGCTTGCCGTCGGCCTTGAAGTTCTTGTTGCACCAGCCATAGAGGGGGTTATCGACCCACTGTGCCGAGTCGGCATAGAAGGCCTGCTTGTTCCATGCCGGATAATTTTTATACACGGGTTTTGTGGCCATCATCATGCGCACTATCTCCTCGCGGGCATAGGGCGCGAAGCCCTCGTTGTGGCTCACTTTGTGGTAGGCGAGCATGATTTCGGTGTTCTGGGCGCGCTGGCAGTCGGCCTGTGTGAGGTATCCAGCCTCATACATCTTTTGCAGCACCAGGTTGCGGCGCTCCTTGGCACGCTCGGGGTATCTGAGTGGGTTGTAGTAAGCAGGGTTTTTGCACATTCCCACGAGCATGGCGGCCTCCTGAACGTTGAGTTCGCTGGGCGAGTTCTTGCCAAAATACACGTAGCTTGCACTCTTGATACCCACGGCATTGTTGAGGAAGTCAAACTGGTTGAAGTACATCTGCATGATCTCGTCTTTAGTGTAATAGCGCTCGAGCTTCATGGCGATGACCCACTCGATGGGTTTCTGCATGGCACGCTCAAAGATGTTCCTCGAGGTGGGGGTGTATAGCTGCTTGGCCAGCTGCTGTGTGATGGTGCTGCCGCCACCGGCCTCCTTCTGGCCCATGATGATGCGCTTGATGATCGAGCGGCCAATGGCTGTGGCGTCGATGCCCGAGTGCTCGTAGTAGCGCTCGTCCTCGATGGCGATGAGTGCGTCTTTGAGGAAAGGCGAGATTTGGTCAAACTCTACATAAAACCTGTTTCCGTTGCTCTGGAATATTTTTCCCATCTCCACGCCGTCGGCAGTGTACATCGTCGAGGCGAAATTGTCGGCGGGGTTGCGCAGTTCGTCTATTGGTGGCATGTAGCCAATGATGCCGTTATAGATAAGAAAAAACAGCACGAGTACTCCAGCGAAGAAGAGAAGCAGGCCTCTCCACATCCACTTGATAATCGTGTGGTTGCGTGATGCTTGGTCGGCAGTTTTCATATTTCTGTTGTTTATGTTTTGCTGTGTTGTTTTTGATTGGTAAATGGCCTTTTTCCACAAAAGCCTCCTAACAAATTGCAAAAGTAGTAATTTATTTTTAATTACACACATTATTTTAATAATAGTTTTGGGTTAATGGTTTGTGGCGAGTGGTTTTTGGAATTGATGGCTGCTGGTTGTGATATACAGCAAGTATGACAATATGACACATAATTTAGGCTTATAACTGCAAATATGGCTTATAAAATGATATTATGACATATAATTGTTGCCATTTTGGAGCTGGCACTCTGTTTGCAACCTATAGTGGTGAGCCCGTGAGTGGGATGCTTGAGAAGCCCACCGCTGAAGACTCATAAGCAAATAAAAATATTAACAACTTAAAATTATAGGAGATAAAATTATGTTACTAGCACGTAGAAATTCTAACTGGTTACCCGATGTTTTCAACGACTTCTTCGACACCGACTTCATGCCTAAGGCATGCACCACAGCACCAGCTATCAATGTGATTGAGAAGAAGAATGAGTATGACGTGGAGCTCGCCGCTCCAGGCATGACCAAGGACGATTTCAAGGTGAGCCTCGACGAGGACCACAACCTGGTGGTAGAGCTCGACAAGAAGGTGGAAAAATGCGATGAGAACAAGGACTGCGGTCACTTCCTGCGCCGTGAGTTCTCTTACACCAAGTTCTACCAGACGTTGCTCCTGCCCGACGACGTGAACCGCGACGCCATCAGCGCCACTGTGGAGAACGGGGTGCTCAAGGTGGTTCTGCCCAAGCTCCAGCCTCAGGACGTGAAGAAGGAGCGCACTCTCATCGAGATTCAGTGATGCACCACTGCAAGAAGGATGCGACACTTATATACTAAAGATTCATAGGCACATAATGTGACTGCCTCATGGCTTTAAGGCAGTAGTAATCATGGCCACCCAAAACGACAAAGGTTTTTGGGTGGCTTTTTTTGTGCAAACTTGCATAGTTGTCAAAAAATATCTATCTTTGTGAGCTTTTAACCAAAACACCTAGAAACGATGACACGAAGAATAAAGCGCATTATCAAGATAGCTCTTGGAGTGATAACCCTCATAGTTCTTGCATTGGCATTTATAATGGCAGGCACTAACCCCAGCAAGGATGAGCATAAAAAAGTGCTGGCGCAGATAGTGAACAAATATGACATGAACAAGCTCAAGCTCACCGATGCCGAGCGTGAGCAGTACATGAACTATGTGTGCAACGGCTCGGGCGTTAATATCCTCAGGAAAGAAGTGATGCCACGTTTTATGGTTGAGGACAACACTTTGTGGTCAACGGGATATATCATCGTTGAGCAAGAAGACGGCACTTTTGCCTACAAGAAAAAGGTCACCACTGGCTTGTTTAACAAAGTGAGTGCCGTGGATGAGCAGGAGCTGATGCAATATATCCTTGAGGCTCACCGCATCAATGAGCAGCGCACTGCCACTGCCGCAGGCGCCTCACAGCAGTAACCGCTAAGCCGATTTCAAGTCGTTGCAATGAGCAGGGCATGGCGCCATAGAGCATTGCTGATGGCTGTTGTCGTCATGATGGCGATGACGGCTTGCTCGGTGCGTGTTGACGAGGGTGGCTCCGTGCGCGACGATGTGCCGCTCGACTCGCTGCGCGACGGCGACCTGGCGTTGCGGCAGGGCACTGGGCTCGATAGCGAGGCAGTGCTGCGCCTCGACAGCGCCGGTGGGCAATATTCTCACATTGGCATTGTTGTTAGCGACAACGGCAAGTGGAAGGTGGTGCATGCTGTGCCTGGCGAGAGCCGCGATGGCATCGACAGGGTGAAAATAGAGCCCATCGATACTTTTTTCCTCTCCACTCGCGCCGCACATGGTGCCGTGATGCGCTTGCGTGGATGCAGCGCCGTCGCTGCCCGAGAGGCAGCCCAGAGTGCTGCCCGCCTGGTGGGCGTCCCGTTTGATTACAATTACAACTGGCAAGACACCACTCGCCTCTACTGCACCCAGCTCATCGCCGTGGCCTATTCCAGTGCCGGCATCGACCTGCTCAGCGGTGTGCCCCGTCTCTCAGGTCGTAACACAAAAAACATCATCGTCTTTCCTGGCGACATCGCCAGCAACGACTCGCTGACCACCATTTTTAAGTTCTAAATATCCCGTTGGCGGAATTAAGCGAGCGCATACTTGATCCTGCCAATGGGCCTGTTATTAATTGAGTTTAATATTATGATTCAGTAAATGCGCTCACTTTACTGATGATTCTTGTGAAGAAGCCGACGTGCTGCTTTGCGTGGTTTCGCATGATGTTGAACTGGTCGGCGAACTGCGAGAAATCGGTTTCACCCCTTTTTCTGACCTTAGCAAATGGTTTGTGAAAAGGTTCCCAGTTCTTCTCCCATCAATACGTTCCACTATTCTCTTGCGGATTGTCTCACAAAGTTCAGCAGTGATTTTGCGCCTATCGTTGTACTGGCGACGTGATATCAGGTTCGGCATCTCGTTCCTATAATCCTCCAGCAATGCGAATAGATGGCTTTCGCTGTCTATACTCATGTTTTCAACGGTCAGATTAAGGGCAATCACTTCCAAGTCACTGAACTTGGGAACCAACCAATCCAGGACGCGGGACATTGCGCGTGGGACATTGCCGAGTTCATTCACGAGATTTTTTGAAAAAATCTTGCAGACATCAGGAATTTTGACGAAATTTGCATATGAGTTGTGCATTGCGGTGATTTTGGTTGTTTTATAATTCGCTGCTAAATTACTAAAAATCAATGATATGTGCAACTTTTTCAATATCAATATATTAGAAAATTAATTCCGCCAACGGGTAAATTGTATATAGTTCTGATTCTAGCATCACTTTGTTCTTGCGGACAAAGCGAAGTGGAACGACTTCAAGATCGTATTGACGAACACACCATGAATCTCAAAATTTGATTTATTATGGAAGACAAAATAATTGTTTTTAATACACGAGATGAACTCTTAAGCTTACGAACCAGTTGCATTGTCTGTTTTAAAGCAGATGGAAACTATACTCAACTCGTGCTTGCAAATGGGTCAAAGTATACCGTTTGTATGAATTTAAGTAATATGGAAAAAGCGCTAACCCAGCAACTAGGTGAAAGTGCTAATAGATACGCCCGTGTGGGCAAAAGCCATATTATTAACCTTAAATTCATTCAACATCTCAGCATTCCAAGACAACGAATAATCCTTGGTGATGGTATAGGCCAAAATTTTGCCATATCGATTTCCCGTGAGGCTATCAAAAAACTCAAAAGCATTATAATAAATTCTGTCTCAAACAACTAAGATTATGTTATTACAATTAATTATAGGCCGTGATGCCAACACTTCACAGTTGAAAATTTCTACAGCTGATGGCAAAAAAAGCCAACAAGTGGGATCGCCAAATTCGGTTCCCATGAATGTCAGCCGTAAACACATAGAGTTAACCGTTAACGATGATATGTCGTGTACGATAAAGAACCTTAATCCGGCAAATCAAACATTTGTCAACGGAATGTCTGTCTCGATTAAGCAAATTACAATTGGTGACAGGGTTGAATTGGGAGAAAACAGATACGTCCTTGATTGGAACCCTATTTCGCAAATGCTTCCAAAAACTGTTGACATCACCCATCTCAAGAACGTTTGGGAAAAGTATCATCACGATAAAATTGAATTCCAAATTGCAGAGCGCAAGTTCAATGCGATGCGTAGTGCCACTGGCGTTATCACAATGCTGGCAATTGTCTGTGGATTTGTGTGGCATGACTCGCCAATTTATTTTGTGCTTTATGGTCTGGCCATTGTCATCACACTAGGATTTACTATAGCAGCATACAATAAATCGGCTTCTGCTCCGCAAAAACTTGATGAGTTAGACCGCCACTTTAAAAGGAATTACAATTGTCCCAGCTGCGGTCATTTTTTGGGATTTCAAGATTACGATATTTTAATTCAGAACCCTGCTTGCCCTTACTGCAAAACAAAGTTCAAAAAATAGCCGTTTTGTACATCAAAGACACCATTTCATACAGGAAGACTAAAAATATTTGCAATTCGTTTGTCTTATGTCATAAATTTGCATCGAAGTTAATTCTTTATTGTAAAACAAAACAATCTAAAATTATAAACTATGAACCAGGAAGAAACAATGTATCAGCCTAACTATGGGCTTGATGAGCAAACCCAACAAAAGAAGGTGTTAAACACTGGTTGGAAACGAGTTACGATTGGCGGCATTGCCGGCATTATGGTTGGAGCTGCTGCTACTTATGCAGCTACTCAGTTTAATGAGAACAAAGCTCCCGAAGCAAATGAAAATGAGACTCCAGAACAAACTCAAGCCGAGCATCCTCATGCATCAAGTGTAACAGATGAAATGAGTTTTGACGAAGCATTTGCATCCGCACGTGCTGAAGTGGGAACAAGCGGAACTTTCACCTGGCATGGACATGTTTATGGCACATTCACGGCCGATGAGTGGAATGCCATGTCGAATGAAGATAAAATGAATTATTTCAATGAGATTAACGAACATGCACCCATAGAACATCAAACCACCCCGGAGCCCCAGGTTGTTCATGTATACCATCACAATGCCAACAGTGGAGTTGCAGAAGCAAGCTCTCAGGCTCAGACTCAGCCACAACAGGACTCTCACCAAGGGCACACTACGCCCATTGCCGACAACAACACCGCCGACGATGGTGATGTGCATGCGCTGAGCGACGTGCAAGCCGTGTCTAATCCTGATGGAACGGTGACCTATGTGCAGCCAATTGAAGCTCAAGGCCACATGGGCTTGTTGATGGGCGAGGATGCGAGTGGACCCGATGTTGCCGTAATAGATATTAACGACAACATCCAATTAGACCCCAACGATATTATTATCGATCTGAACTCTGGTGATGCCGCAAGAGTGGGTGATGCCATGGCGGCAGTCGATGCTCAGCCTGATTCAGGATATACCAACGCCGACTATGAACCCGAAGGGGGACTTGACCAACCAGCTGTGGACGACCCCAATCTCGGTTTAATGGAAGACCCATCGATGGGAGCAATGGATGATCCTATGGACATGGCCACAGACGTAGATGTGCACTCAATATAGATCAGCAATGTGAATTGGGCGGTTGTGTCATTTGCCAACCGCCCATAAATCATTAAGATATGCAGAAGGTCATTACGAAGTGTACATCATGCGGAACGATGCTTGAGGTGCGCAACTCAAAGAATGAAGAAGTTAAGGAGATAAAATGCCCGACATGTGGTTGCGTGCTTCATGTGCCGTTTAATGTTGTACCTAAAATAATTGATACCGCCAAAACCCAATTAGACGGTTTCCCGCCCCAAAAAAGTGCGCAACAAGATTCTGCCGAAACACAACTTGGCTTCAAACCTAATCCCGCAAAAACAAACAATTCTGGTGAGACTCAGCTTGGACCTGCTGCACAACCTTCCATTACTCGGTTACAGCCAGGGCTAAGGCCGGGGCGATTGGTGTGTAATGGTATAGAGTATCCCCTAAAGATAGGACGGAACATCGTCGGCAGAAAATCACAGTTAAAACCTGCAGACATTATGCTTGATGTTAACGACCAATACATGAGTCGCCAGCATATAGTTATCGATGTGCAGCAGATAGGTGATAAACTAAGGGCGACGATTGCCAATTACCAAAACACCAATTCTACATCGGTCGCTGGACTGCCATTAAATAAAGGTGAAGAACTTGTTTTGTCTAATGGCATGGATATCAAGATGGGTGACACTGTTGTTATTTATCGTGCTAATAAGTAAGTTGTTAATTCTTAATTCAAAGCAAAGTGAAGTATAAAATATCAACACCACAGGCCATTTATGAGTTAGGGAAACGTGATAATCAGGAAGATGCCATCTATCCCCGATTAGGTGAAGCATCATCTGAGAGCCGACTTTTCCTGGTGTGTGATGGCATGGGAGGCCATGAGCACGGCGAGGTGGCAAGCAATGCCGTGGCCGATGCCATGAGCAAATACATCCGCGAGCATTTCAGTGCCGACGAAGTGGTTACCGACACCATGCTGCATAGTGCACTGGAAATAGCCTACCAAGAACTTGATATGCATGATTCCGACGAAGCAAGAAAAATGGGCACGACACTCACCTTGCTGTGTCTGCATCGTGGTGGTGTGACGGTTGCCCACATGGGTGACAGCCGCATCTACCATTTGCGTCCTGCCACGGGTGAGATTCTTTACATCTCGCGCGACCATTCGCTGGTGATGGATTTGTATCAGGCAGGCGAAATCTCTCGTGAAGAGATGCGCACGTCTCCACAGAAGAACGTTATCACCCGAGCCATGATACCAGGTGCCGATAACAGGAGCAAAGTCGATATCGCTCATATTACTGACGTAAAGCCCGACGACTATTTCTTCTTGTGCAGCGATGGCATGCTGGAGCAAATGTCCGATAGCGAATTGCTCAATATCATCGCCGACAATACTACTGATGAAGAAAAACGAGAAGTTCTTGTTAATGCCACCCAGAACAACAAGGACAACCATAGTGCCTATCTGATTCATGTGCTGGAGGTGGTTTCCGAGTCTCTTGATGCTTCGCAGCCCAATGACGAAATGACATCGAAGTTTAATGCAGTAAACATCTTTAAGCAGAATGAGAATCAAGAAGAAAATGAAGACGATGACGTGAAAGTAATTCCTACGCCACCGCCCTTTAAGCCAAGAGCGCAGCAAGCCGAGGGGAATGATGTTACCGTTATTCCCGACTCATCTCACAAACAAAAACGAATGTTCTCGCTTAAATCCATTTTAAAATGGATGAGTGCTGCGGTTCTGCTTATCATTTTCGGGTTAGTTTTCTTTTTGACAAAAGGCAATTCCAATGATAAGAACACAACTAAAGACAGCGTGGAGTCAAAACAAGATACCACCAACATGCACATAAAGCAAGATTCAAATACAATAGTTTCGGCAGGTGTTACAACGCTCCCAAGTGTCAGTTCCCTTCCTAAGACTACAGAAATAGAGAACAAGGCTAAAGTGGATGCTGAAAAAGACGAGTCAAAGCCTGCTACTGAAGCAACACGAGACTCTACTTCTAACAAAAGAGGATGGCTTGGAACCAGTGATTCCACTAAACACACATAAAGGATAATAATAGACGATATGCCAGATAATATAGCACCTAACACCATGCTCCCTGTGGGGACAGTACTGAACGGCAGGTATCGCATCGAGCGGTATCTGTCGCCTGACAGTTTTGGCATTTTGTTCAACTGTTTTGTCAAAAACTTTGCTGAAATCATCGCACATTGAAAAAATTTCTATAATTTTGTCTTCAGGAAACATAGCGGTTGTTTTTATAGTTATGTTTTTAGCACTACAAAATTACTAAAAATACCGCTATTTTCCTAATTTACAATCAATTAAATTTCATCGAACTCACGTTAAATTATTTGCATCAGTTGCAAAATCTTCTTTGCTCTGAATTGTCATTGATTGACCTTAAAATGCTTGAAAAATGATTGTTAAAAAATAGCTATTGTAATGGACATAGAGAAGATACTTAAGCAGGTTCAAGCGACTATCGGTTTATATCAGTCGCAAGTGATTAACTTTGGCATCATTCACTTTGCTGGCGTCAAAGAAGATGGAACTTTCATCCAGCCAACAACAAACGCTTATGCGATGGAGGATGCCAAATATGTCGTTGTTTTTATCGGCTACACTTACCGGGTTGTAACCAATACAGACAATAGTCATTTAGTCATGTTTGCTGGTGAAGACGGAATACTGGGTGACAAGCTTCTGATTGATGGGTGGAAGATGACATTCAATGCGCCACGTTTTGATTCATACTGTACTTATAATCGAACTGTTACTATATCAAAAGAGGGATTACGTCTGGAGCTTAGCGTGAAAGCTCATGAGTTAACAGCACGATTTGAGGACGTGTGGCAATTCTTCACCGAAGCACAAAAGTGTACAACGCAGCATGAACTTGAACTGTTGGGGAAATTGTTCAAACAGAACAAAGCGATAGATGATGCGACAATTGAGGTCGGTCGGCAGAAGGCCGAAAATGAGCGGCTAAAAGAGTTGGTTGTTTCGCATCAAAAACTCTTGAGCTTCATTGAGCAACATTTGCCTTGACACAGACCACCAAAAAGATTTGAAAAAGAATTGAACAGCAAATCAATCTCAATTACTCCAATAACTGAATGCTATGAACCTACCAACCGGGACGCTGCTGCAGGGCGGCAAATACAGGATTGAAGGTGTGCTGGGCCAGGGCGGCTTCGGCATCACCTACCGTGCCGTGCAGTTAATGCTTGGTCGCACGGTCGCCATCAAAGAATTTTTCATCCAAAACCTATGCAATAGAGATAATGAAAGTACAATTGTAAGAATGGCTTCTCAACAGAATGCGACAACTATTGCAAAGTATAGAAACAAATTCTTAAATGAGGCAAACACGATATCCAATTTGCATCATCCTAATATTATTAGCATTTTTGATGTCTTTGAAGAAAATGATACCGCTTATTATGTGATGGAATACATTGAAGGCGGTAGTCTTCAGGATATCATCAAAATAAAGGAACAGCTATCTGAACAAGACGCAGTTGCTTATATCTCTCAAATAGCGAAAGCAGTTGAATATATCCATTCTAAAAATATTAATCACTTCGATATAAAACCCGCCAATATTCTTGTTCGTGAAAATGGTGCTCCTGTATTAATTGACTTTGGCATTTCTAAGATATATAATTTATCAGGTGATAGAATAACAACAATGCCTGTTGGACTTAGTGAAGGATATGCACCAATTGAACAATATTCAAATGAAGGCACACTTACCTTCTCACCACAATCAGATATCTATTCTCTAGGAGCTACTTTGTATAAGCTGGTAACAGGGCAAAAACCTCCATCGGCACCATCTCGTATAACAAATACGGCATTGTCATTGCCTGCAGGATTAAAAGAATCTACACGTAATGCCATCATTTCTGCAATGGCACTAGCAAAACAAGATCGTCCTAAAAGTGTCATCATTTTTAAAAGAATTCTTTTAAATGAGAACATAGCAGATAATAATCAGATTGATTCTAAAAAGAAAAAACATATCAAAATGATAATCGCTATTATTTGTTTTTTCGTTTTTATAGTATTTTTAACATTTATGCTTATTAATAATCGCACAAATAGAATAAATGTCAGTTCAGACTCAACTTTGAAAGATTCAATGACTAATAATGACACAACATCAAACTTAGAAGAACCTTTGATTACAAAAAACAATTCAATTCTTCAAGATAAGTCATATACTTTCAGTGAGACGTTTGGTGACACAACTTATCAATACTCTGTGAAAATTAATGATGGGAAATTAACAGTTTCATTGAATAGTCCAGCAGAGAGTTATCATGAAACCGTTGAATGTAACCCAGAACTTGATCCCGACATAATTCTTGCAGAATTTAAAGGTGTCATATATTGGTCATTTGCAAATAAGTTTTTTTGGAGACTTAGTGAAGAATTTGGTTGCTATAGATATGATGAATATCAGTGGGCAAAAAAGGCATTAAGTAAATCTGTTAGTTCTTTTGCAAAAGCGAGGCAACAGTGCCCAAGTGCCTTCAAAAAGGCACAAAGTATGTATAATGACTTAATAAATTCAGAGAATTCTGTCGACAAATTATGGGAAGAGATTACTCTGCTGTCATACGCCACAGGTGAGTATCCAATTGAACCTTGCGACATATATTTCTAAATGTTCAAAATAATATCATAATATTAAGCAATTCTACTATGAATCTCCCAAACGGAACACTGCTTCAGGGCGGAAAATATAAAATCGAGCGAATGCTGGGCCAGGGCGGCTTCGGCATCACCTACCGCGCCACGCACATGGCACTGGGCACACAAGTCGCCATCAAGGAGTTCTTTTTGAATGGCGTGAATGGGCGTGGCGCCGACAACAAGTCAGTGACAGTGAGCCTGGAGGTGAACCGTGACGGGTTCACGTCGCAGCGCAACAAGTTCCGCAAGGAGGCCCAGCGTCTGCAGTCGTTGAGCAGCGACCACATTGTCAAGGTGTATGACTACTTCGACGAGAACGGAACCTCTTACTATGTGATGGAGCATATCGACGGTTCATCGCTCGACCAGTGGGCCAAGCATAATGGAGGTCGGCTGAGCGAAAGCCAAGTAACGGATGTCTTCAACCAGACACTCAGTGCGCTCCAGGTCATGCACAACCGCAACATCTGGCACCTGGACATCAAGCCCAACAACATCATGCGGACAAGCAATGGCATCATCAAGCTCATCGACTTCGGCGCCAGCAAGATGATCGACTCTGACCACACCATGACCACCTCGTCAGCCATAGCCCACACACCAGGCTTTGCGCCCCTGGAGCAAATGGCAGGTGATATGTCTTCGTTCGGCCCCTGGACCGACTTCTATGCCTTGGGCGCGACACTCTACGTCCTGCTCACTGGCAACCGTCCACCAACAGCCAATGACATTCTCAGCAATGGTTTTGCTTCTTTTGCCTGGCCATCAGTAGTGACTTCTGACATTCGAAGGGTAATTGTCGCTATGATGAATCCTATCCGTAACAAGCGCCCACAAAACGTAGCAGAAGTCAAGCAGTTGGTCCAGCAGCAAGGCAACTACAGCGATATCGGTCCAATGGATGAAAGAATAAATCCAGATAAGTGGGAGTCTATGGATGGCGAAAAAACGGTTATTGGCGGACATCAATCATATGTTGCAGATTCCTCGGGCATTCAAGTAAACCTGCATGGACTTTCTTTTAGGATGGTTCATGTTAAGGGAGGATCAATGATTATGGAAGAAGGTGGGTCGAGTGGCTTATTTAGTTTTATGTCTTCGGTAACAAGGAAAGAAGTGACTCTAACGGATTACTATATAGGCGAAATACTGGTCACCCAAGAGCTATGGAGAGCGATAATGGGAAATAATCCATCTGTGAATCAAGGAGATAAAAAGCCTGTGGATAGTGTCAATTGGAATGATTGTATGGCATTTATTTACAATCTTAACAAAATCACGAGACTTGAGTTCTCTCTTCCCACCGAGGCCCAATGGGAGTTTGCTGCACGAGGAGGGAATAATAGCCGGAGTTTTAAATATGCTGGAAACAATAATGCGGATTATGTTGCATGGCACTGGAAAAACAGTGGTCATCAATCGCAAGATGTTGCCAAAAAATTACCCAATGAGTTGGGTATATTCGATATGAGTGGCAACATTGCTGAATGGTGCGCCGACTTTTTTGATGGTTATAAAAGTGGCGCGGAAAATAATCCACAGGGACCTCCAAGAGGAAGCGACCATGTAATTAGAGGTGGCAGTTGGTCAACTGACGAGAAATTATGCAGAGTTGTTGCCAGAGACCATAAATTGCCGTCATGCAAATCACATAGTATAGGTTTTCGATTAGTTATCAACAAATTAATTTAATAAAAAGATGTCAAACATTAGAGAAAAATTAGCATTAGGTAATGCCAAGAGGTATTATCAAGTTGAGACAGAGTTTGAAGCTGTAGGTACATTTTACACCAATGGCCAAATGCACTATACGGCAGCACATCCCACTTTGGGGCTTTGGTTAAGTGCTAACACCGTGAATAATCAACCGATTGTAATCGGTTTCATTCAGTGGAGCAATATCAAACGAGTCGTGGTTGACAAGAAATCCGAGAGCGTCTTCATTGTAGTCAATGACTATGAAACCGCCATCAGAGATTCTGACAAGATTTTTCGTACAATGTATAAAAAAACTTACACCCATCAGATGTCAGATTCCGGCGATTTAGCTTTGTGTTTGCCACTTGATCTTTTTACTGGGAATATCATACCTTATCTGGAATCGCGACATCTGGTGGAGTACAAGACAGAGAAAGTTAAAGAAAATATTTGGCTGATAATTCTTTACATAATCGCTTTAGGTGGTCTTATCTTGGGATTTTTGTTTAAATTTATTTTCTAATTAATAAGAGGTTTCGTTTTATATGAACCTACCAACCGGAACGCTGCTGCAGGGCGGTAAATACAGAATAGAAGGCGTGCTGCGCCTCGACAGCGCCGGTGGGCAATATTCTCACATTGGCATTGTTGTTAACGACAACGGCAAGTGGAAGGTGGTGCATGCTGTGCCTGGCGAGAGCCGCGATGGCATCGACAGGGTGAAAATAGAGCCCATCGATACTTTTTTCCTCTCCACTCGCGCCGCACATGGTGCCGTGATGCGCTTGCGTGGATGCAGCGCCGTCGCTGCCCGAGAGGCAGCCCAGAGTGCTGCCCGCCTGGTGGGCGTCCCGTTTGATTACAATTACAACTGGCAAGACACCACTCGCCTCTACTGCACCCAGCTCATCGCCGTGGCCTATTCCAGTGCTGGCATCGACCTGCTCAGCGGTGTGCCCCGTCTCTCAGGTCGTAACACAAAAAACATCATCGTCTTTCCTGGCGACATCGCCAGCAACGACTCGCTGACCACAATTTTCCGGTTCTAGGCAAGTGAGTAGTGTCTCTATTTTCTCATTGTTTCCTCTCAAAATGAAACAAAGGGGTCTGACCCCGTTGTTTCATTTTTCGGTTCTAGACCGGTGAATCATGTCTCTTTTTTTATTGTTTTCCGACAAAACAAAGGGGTCGCCGCTGGCGACAAGTTTGTGGTTATCATGTACCCCCCTTGACACTTGTTCCGCTTGCTATCGCTCGCTTCACAAGTGCCAAAGGGGGTTACTCAGAGGTCAGCCTTCGGCTGAAAGCTGCCTCACGAAATGAAACAATGGGGTCTGACCCCATTGTTTCATTTTTCACTTGTTGCGCTGTGGTTATCGCTCGCTGCACAAGTGCCAAAGGGGGTTACTCAGAGGTCAGCCTTCGGCTGAAAGCTGCCTCACGAAATGAAACAATGGGGTCTGACCCCATTGTTTCATTTTTCACTTGTTGCGCTGTGGCTATCGCTCGCTCGCCAAGTGCCAGGGGGGGACTCTGAGGTCAGCCTTCGGCAGAAAGCTGCCTCAAATGAAACAACGGGGTCAGACCCCGTTGTTTCATTTTATTTGAGGATGAGTCGGAAGGACATGTCTTCTGACGCGCCTCCGTTCATCTCAATATCGTTGAAGTCGCGCTTTGTCACTGTGCAGCGTGCGGCGCCTTGAGTGCAGCTGCCGCCGCGCCGTGTGAGTCCATAAGCGCTTGCCGTGGGAGAGCCGGTGGGGTCAACCTCGCCATCTACAGCCCATGAATAGTTGATCGAGAAATTGTCGGTGGTAGCCTCAAAAGCATTTCCGCTCATGTCGTAGAGGCCTAGCTCGTTAGGGCTCTTCTGCTTAACGTTTTGTACCACATAGTTGCTGTTTTGTGAATACCAAGCCACATCGTTGATGTTGTTGCTGCCGGCATAGGTGTAGCCCTGGCTCTTCACGCCTCCGCGAGCTGCCCATTCCCATTGCGCCTCGGTGGGTAGCATGAAGTTCTTGTTGGCTGCCAGGGCGCCGCTATTGTGCAGGTAATCGTTGAGTGCGTCGATAAACACTAATATTTCGCTATACCACTGACCGTTGCATGGTTTTTGGTCACCCACTTCGGCAAAGTAAGAATAGTCGGGGTAAATGGCTTTCCATAGTTCCTGCGTACACTCGGTCTCGGCCATGTAGAAATCGGTGACGGTGACACTGTGGGCAGGACTCTCCGAGGCGATGTCGTTGTTTCCCATCGTGAATGTGCCGCCTTTCACATAAATCATGCGGAAGGTAATTCCACCCACAGTGAAGTCAATGTATTCGGGAGTGGGTTGAGTATTGCCGAGCAAGATGTCGTAGAGTGCTGTCACGTCGGCGCTGGTGATGTTGCCGTCGCCATTGATGTCGCTTGTGGCGAGGTAGGTCTCGTCGCCTGCCAGCAGATAGTTGTAGAGCATTGTAATGTCGCTGCTGGTGACAGTGCCATCATTGTTGACATCGCCAGCGACCGCGGCATGTGCCATTGTCACTGTCAATGCAGCAACTGCTGATAGAATAAAAGTCTTCATAGCTTTATCGCACGATAAATTTGTTACCATTCTTGATGTAAATGCCTGCTGGCAGCGTGCCGTGCATGGGGCGTCCCATGAGGTCAAAAATGGGAGCGTCGTCATCGCTGTTGTCGATATTGACATCAGTAATAGCGGTGGTTGTCTCAATGCTGGTGAGGTAAATTTGGTTGGCCAGGCCGTTCCATGAGAAGATGCCGGTGATGTTGCACAATTCACCATTCTCGGGTATCTCGGTGCCTAGTGGGAGGTAGCCCAGCATGTCGTTCACGCGCACCTGCTGGCCATCGGCTTCGGCAACATAGAAGCGTCCATTCTTGCTGATGGCTACGCTGTTGAGTGCTACATATTTCGAGAAGTTGGCATCGTTGAGCAGTTCGCCCATAGTGAAGAGGGTGGGCTGCAGTTCGTTGCCGCTAGTCTTGGTGTAGGTGTCGGCACTAGTGAGGGCGTCGTTAGTTGCCTGTGGACGCTCACGACCGGCCACATCGTCGTCGGGGTCCTCGTCGTAGTAGAACTGACCACGTTTCACATAGATGTAGCCGTTAAGGATGTCGCCGCGTTGCAAGTCGAGATTTAACCCGTCAAACTCCACGGCACCTGTGGCATCCTCAACAAATGCTGCACTCCAATCCACACCATTGACTTGCGCGTTGTTCAGCGCCAGGCGTGCGAGTGTGCCCACCTCCAGGGCGTTGAACTCGGCAATAGAGCCAACCTCAACATAGGTTGTTGCGTCGGGGGTGTAGGTGTCGTCATTGGCGTCGTCGGTTACCACGGTCATCTTGAGCAGCAGCGACTGTGTGTTCCATTCGTTGGCCGCGTTCTCGTTGTCAAAGGTGATTGCCGTGGAATTACCACTCCACACGTAGCTGGTGGCATCGAGCGCACCGTTGCCGGCTTGAGCCTCAAGGAAGAACTTGTAGTTCTGCACTTCAAAGGTGATGCCTGTAATGGCACGCCCCTGGTCGGCGGTAATGGTGATTTTGCCACCCACCTGCAGGTAGGTGACACCAGCATTGGTGCGCCACATGCGGTTAGTCTTGGCACCATCCACGGCAGTCAAGACCACATCGCCTTGGCGCAGCTCCTGGCCGCTTATCACGCCCTTGTCGGGGTTCTCCCAGTCGGCAGGAGTAGCCACCTCGAGGTTGAGGTTGTTGTTGGCAAAGTCATAGACGTTCTCTTGAGTGGCGGCGGTGGCAGTGAGCTGCCATGCGGCCAGTAGCGCTAACGCGCTGAATTTAGTAATGATGTTCATAGTGAGATAAGTTTAATTTATGATTAATAGAGTGTTTATTTTGCTAACGAAGGTTTGTGTCGTGGCAGGAAATCGGTGGTGGAGTTGTTGGTGTCGATGAGCTTGCCATTGCTGTCGCGCTTGCGCATCACCGAGGTGCCATATCGTGACTTGTCGCTTGCCGTCTCGGCGCAATAGGTCCATCCCGAGTCGAGCGACGGCGATGCCACATTCCATGCCCACTCGTTCTTGATGGCGAGGTTCACCCAGTCGATAACCCACGAGTTGGGGATGAAGTATCCGTCGCCCGTGCTCTCGTAGGTGCCCCACGCGGCGTTCACGGTGTAGCTGTATTTATAGTAGTTGGCGTTGATGAAGGTGTCATAATCGCTGTGCATGCGCACCAGTCCGTAGGACTTCGTGCCCTTGTTGGCAAGCATGGTATAGCTCCACAGGTCGCTATACCACTTGATGAGGTTGGTGGCACTGGGGTTGTCCTCGTCGAAGAACTCGGTGTTAGGACTCACATCATAGAACTCAAACTGCGCCCCGCTGAGGTCTATGGAGTTAGGGTTGATGAGAGTGTGATCCTTGGCATTGAGGGCAATAAGCAGCGACTCTCCCGCCTCAACGGGGACACTGGTGCCGTTGCCTGGGATGAGGTATAGCCAGCTCACCGTGATGGCGTCTTTCATGAGGTTGGGGGTGAGCTCCCACTGCATGTCGCTCTGGAATTTTGACTCGACGATAGCGAGGCTGTCGGCATAGATAAGGTGGTCGCTGTTGTTGGTGATGATGAGGTATTGGTCGTCGGTGTAAGGTCGTTGCGTGCCGCTGAAGGTGCTAGAAGTGAAGAAAATCTCCTCTATCACCATTCCTGCCTCGGCATTGTAGTTGTTAAGCAGCAGTGTGACCATTGAGCTTGCCGAGTTGCTGCTCGTCACTTCCACTGCCAGTGCCTCGGCTTTCATTGTGGTGGATGTGGTGCTTGCGCCTATGTCATAGCCTATACTGCCTGTGGCGGTGATGTTGTATCTCCCCTCAGGTACAACTGCGGTGGCCACAAAGCTGTTGCCGTCTTGCTTGAAGTTGTCGATGCTATAGCTTGCCATGGTCTCGATGTTGACAAGTGTTGCCTGGGCATGGTCGAGGGTGGCGTTGTCGAGCGTCATGGGCAGTTGCAGGTAGATGCGCAGTGGTGCTAGGGCAATTTCCTCTTCCTTGCTGCACGAGGCAAGAAGCGTCAATGTCGCGAGAAAAGCGACGATGAGTGTTTTGTTCTTTTTCATTATATGTGGACTCCTAAAGAAAAGACAATGTGGTTTTGGGTTTCGTGGTTGGAACAGATGGTGATGCCATACTGCACCTGAGCAAAGATGGAATACCGCGAACGGCCTATGTGGTAATCGGCCCTCAGTTGTGCTCCAGCATGTGTGAAATTAGATTTCAGCACGTTGTAGTTGTGCTCAATCATGCTGGTGAAGTGCGGCTCCATGGTAGCAAGCGGCAGCAGCAGGTAATCGTTCACGCACGCGTGATATGAGCCAGTGAGTTGTGAGGTTATGGTCCAGAATTTTGAAGGGCTGGCAATCATTTGGCCTTCAACGAGTCCAAACACATGGCCATATTTCATGGTGCGGCGTGGCGAGACGAAGTGCTGGCGGTTGCCCGAGTAGCCGCCACTGGCCTTGACCCACCACGATGTGGTGCCCTTGCGCCCCACTATGGCGGTGAGAGAGGTGTTGATGATATAGTTCTTATACATTGTGAGGTGGGCAATGACAGGATAGATTTGCGATGAAGAGGTGCCGGCAAGGTGCTGGTCGCTAGAGCGGCGGTTGAACTGATAGTCGGCCCACAGCGCGTAATCAAGTGCGCCATCGTGTTTCCAACCAGCCCTGACGCCCACCTCCTTGTTGTAGAGAGTGGTGAGAGGCAAAGAGTTGAGCAGTCGTGCCACGCGCTGGTAGCTGTGTTGCGCTGCCCAGGCGTTGGCGATGACGCCACTATGGCCATTGTGTGGACTCAAGTCGAGTTGCATCTTCACGCCTCCGCCCTTGAAGATGAGGTCGTTGATGTCGCCCGAGAACCTGGTGTAGATTTCTCCGAGCCCCATGAGCTGATATTCAGGGATGCTGCCCAGTGGCTTGTAGAAATCCACGCTGCTGGTTTGACGATAGATGTTGCCCTGGAAACTGAAGCCCACGGAGTGATGGGCGATGTCATAGCCGGCGCCGGCGCGCAGCGTGAGGTTGCTCACGATGCTGCGTGTGCGAGGGTCCACCTTGCGGTATTCCTGCTCGGCACGAAACAGCATCTCTCCACCCCAGTGCCACCGTCCACGGTGAGTGCTATAACCACCCTCAAACACATATTTCTCGCTGCGGGTGTTGCCACCTAAGGTGTCGCCCAGGATATCGGGCTCAAGCAGGTCATAGTCGGCTATCGAGTTCCACTTGATGTCGTAGTTCTTGCCAGTAGTGTAAGAAGCCTTTCCCCACACTGCCGTGTTGCGCCCCAAGCGCAGGTAGGAGTCGGCCTTCACTGCCGCCATGAAATGACCAGTGCCTTTTTGCAAGACAAAGGGGGCGCTGTGCTTCTGCCAGTCGGCGGTGAGGTAGAAGTGCGTTAGCGAGTGGCGGTAGGCACTCTCCATCATTGCCGGGTTGCTCCATGAGATGTGGTGCGCCTCGTTAACGATTGCCAAGTGCTCGGTGATGGCCTGGTGCCTGCTAAGAGTGCTGTCGGCCACCTGCGCTCTTGCTGCTGTGCAGCTGGCGATGATAAGAAGCAAAAGGATTATACTTTTTTTCATAGGGGGTTAGTCCATTAATATCATTTCAAGAGAAACAGTGTTGTCATTTAGCTCTACCATCGACACATAATCGCTCTGTGCGCGAAACTGGCTGGTGCGAGTGGTGGCGTTGCCGTCAACATATCGCACCACGCCCTCCACGTTGATGGAATAGGCTCCACGCAGGAGGTCCTCAACGGCTATTGTGCCACTGGTCTCTCCTGCCTGGGTGACTGTGGCGCGGCTGTTGAGGTTCATCATCTTTACAGAGTATTGTATGGTCTCAATGTCGCCCTCGGTGGGGAGGGTGAGGGTGATGTGCCCGCTGGTGGTGTAGTCGCTGTAGTCATCGTGGCACGAAGCGGCACAGAGCAGAGCCAGGGCACTGATAATATATATCAAACAATGTTTCATAGTTTTATGTTCATTTCTAAGCCAAAGTAGGGATTCACATGGCGGCGAATGGTGACGCCGTCGCGCTCGTAGCTGGGGGTATAGTCCCAAATCTTGTTGCAGAACATGGCAATGTGCAAGTGGTCATTAAAGAACTTCTTGGTAACCTTGAAGTTAATGTTCATTGAGAATGGCACCTTAAAGAGGTCGTACATCGACTCGGTGTTGTTGCGCACTAGGTATCGCAGGTAAGGGTCATCGACAAGTGCAGGGCTCCAGCTGTGTGTGTTGCCGTCAAGGTCCATATACTGGTCGGGGTAGTTGCTGATGGGCAGTCGCTGGTTGGAGGTGAACCACAGGCATTGCGCCGAGATTGAGAACCCCAGTTTCAGTCGTGGCACATCGGTGTCGAGGGTAAAATTGGTGTTGACCATCTCGTCGGTGTAGCCCTCGATGTCTTTGTAAATGCCCACAAAGGGGACTTGGCGGTCGCCCACCACCTGCGAGGGTCGCTCCATGAGAGCCACCGAGTTGCGGTGCACAGTCTTGAACCATGCCCCGTTGATGGTGAGGCGAGTGTGTATTATCTCGACACGCCGCGAGGCAAATGTGTATTCCACACCTTCTTTCTTGGTCTGGCTGCCATTGGAATAGAGAGAGTGAGCCACGAGTTCGCGAGTCATCTCATAGGGGACACCCTCCATCGATGGTGGCCCGGTGAGCGTGCTGCCATCGATGCCCGAGACGTCGTAGTGCTTGTAGTTATATGGCCTATAGATTGCTGTGGAGCGAAACCCCGATGTCATGTTCTCACGGAAGTAAGTCACCGACAGCCTGTTGCCGGCAATGTTGATGTCGGCGCTAACTTCCCACTTGAAGTTGCGGGCGGCACGCAGGTCATAGTTGGTGGGGTCAACGGTATATGTGACGATGTTGATGCGCTTGTAGGCTTCGTTGGGGTGGTAGTAGTTGAATTGCACTAGGTCGATATAGACGGGTTCGGGATAAAGGTGCTCGATGGTGGGCATCTTGGTGTGCTCGCCCAGTCCTGCCGAGAGTCGCACAAACCCCACATCGCTGCCCACTTTGAACTGCGGGAAAGTCCACCCAATGTTAATGCGTGGGTCCCAGTAGAACTTGTTGCTAAGTGCATAGCCTTTTGAGAGATTCATCATGTGCGAGCCTCTGATGCCAGCCACCACCTCAAGAGAGTTGCCGCCAATGCTGGTTTTCAAGTTCTCCTCGGCATAGAGCGAGAGCGTGTGGCTTGCGGGAATGGCGGAGATGTCGCGTGGTCGCCCGCTCATGCCTGGGTATAGCGGCAGTGTGGGGTCGAAAATCTGTCCCTTGCCGTAGTTCTTATCTACATTCCAGTCGGCACCTATCATCAGCGAGTTAGAGACCTTAGTAGATGGCACTTGCAGCTTAGTGTTGACTTTCATGAACAAGTTGAAAGGCTTGCCCTCAACCTGGTGCTTTGCGGTGTAGCTGTAGGGCAATATCACGGCGTCGCTCTCACCAGGGCTCATCGACGTTGCTGCAATGGTTGCCCTGCGCAGTTGAATGAATTTCTCGCGAGTGATATTGTCGTTGTCAAGCGATGTGGAGAGGGTGGCGTTAATGGCCTTAAACCACGAGTCATGGCTGTTGGTTTTGAGGGTGAAAGCCGTCATCAGCGCCCATCGGTTATAGGACGATTTATAGGTGTCGATGGCGCCGTCATTAAGGTCGGGGTCGGTCTTGTCGTTGTCGAATGAGCCAGTATAGTCCAGGTTGACGGCAAGTGTTGTGTTGAAGCGTTTGCTATTCCATGCTTTGTGCAAGCGTGTTGACAAGGTGAAGCGCTTGTAGTTCTCGAGCGTGTTGCGGGGGTCGATGCGCGAGTCCAGATAGTCGGCATTGATGTTGAGCGACAGCTTGTGTGGTTGCCATTCAATTCCCTTACCCACAAAGAAAAGATAGCTGCCCATGTCGGCTTTGAGGCGTGCGGTGATGTTGTTGCCGCCCCGCTTGCGCTCAATTTTCACCAGTCCGCTTGTGAGGTCGCCATATTCTACCGAGGGAATACCCCTCACGATTTCGATGCGTTCAATGTCGTCGGTAGAGATGCTGCGCATATCTACGCCCTGATTGGTGAAATCACGCTTTAGCGACTCGCTGTCGCTAGCTCCGCTCACGCGTTGCATGTTGGCATTGGTGGAGATGGGTGCTCCGTCGATCAAGAAACTCGTGCCCAGCGACGAGGTGGCATAGTTGGCGTCTCCACCACCAGCTTCGCGCAGGGCTATGGTGCTTGGGTTGGTGAGGTGCGGGTCTTGCGCCCGGCCTCCAGGAATGAGCTCCATCATGTCGCCAAAGCTGGAGGGTTGCAGGTGATCCATGGCCTGGCGTCCAATCACCGACGAGGTGCTCAGCTTTTGTGATTCTTGAGCGGTAACCACCACCTCGCCTAGTGCATTGGTTTGAGATTCAATTAGATACTCGCCATCGTGCGCTTCGGTCGTAAGGCTTTTATAGCCTATGTAGGAGATGGTGATAGTTGCCTTGCCTGGCACTGTGGCCGAGAAATGTCCATCAATGTCGGTCACGGCAGCAATTTCTTTGCTGCCAGCAATGGTTATAGTTGCACCAATAATAGGCTCACGAGACGCTTTGTCTAATACTACACCGCTAAATTTTATATGGGCACTGGCCTGAAGGACTACTGTCAACAGTAGAATAAAAAAACTTGTTCTTTTTATAGTCATTTAACAAAATAAATAGTTTGCAAAGGTAATGCTAAGATTATGGGTGGGCAATCACAAATAGTGGTGAAGTTTGAGGCCTTTTCTACACATTAATGATTATAACGTGGGAACTATTGCCAGCCGATGCATCGATAAGCGCCCTAAACGCCGCCAGCCCATTTAAACTTATTTAAAGATATATTTCTATTTTTAGTTTGTGGTGTGTGTTTTATTATGTAATTTTGCATGACAAAAACGACGATACAGGTAAATACTAATCAACAAATAAATTTTTTTAGATTATGGCTTTTTTGACAAATGACAAATTGACAATCGTCGGCGCTGCCGGTATGATTGGATCTAACATGGTTCAGACTGCCCTGATGATGGGCTTGACTAATGACATCTGCCTCTATGATGTGTTTTCACCCGAAGGCGTGGCCGAGGAGATGCGCCAGAGTGGATTTGGTGATGTGAAGATCACTGCCACCACCGATGCTAAGGAAGCTTTCACTAACGCTAAATATATAATTTCGAGCGGTGGCGCGCCACGCAAGGCTGGCATGACCCGCGAGGACCTGCTCAAGGGCAACTGCGAGATAGCACGCGGCCTGGGCGAGGACATCAAGCGCTATTGTCCTGATGTGAAGCATGTGGTAATCATCTTTAATCCTGCCGACCTCACTGGCCTTGTGACCCTGCTCTACAGCGGCTTGAAGCCTTGCCAAGTGACCACCCTCGCCGGCCTCGACAGCACCCGCTTGCAGAGTGCGCTGGCCAAGAAATTCAACGTGATGCAGAGCGAGGTGACTGGTTGCGCTACCTATGGTGGCCACGGCGAGCAGATGGCAGTGTTTGGCTCTCATGTGCGCATCGACGGCAAGCCCCTGACCGACATCATTGGCACTGCCGAGTTCCCCGAAGAGGAGTGGGAGCAGATGAAGGTTGACGTGACTAAGGGAGGTGCCAAGATTATAGAGTTGCGCGGTCGCAGCTCGTTCCAGAGCCCCGCTTACCTCTCGGTAGAGATGATACGCTCGGTGATGGGCGGTGAGAAGTTCCCCTGGCCCGCTGGCACCTATGTTAACAACGGCAAGTATAACAACATCATGATGGCGATGGCCACCACTCTCGACGAGAACGGATGCTCCTACACCGTGCCCGAGGGCACTGCCGAGGAGAATGCCAAGCTCGACGCTAGCTATGAGCACCTGTGCCACATGCGCGACGAGCTCGTGACTCTCGAGATTGTGCCACCCATCAGTGAGTGGACAAAAATCAACCCCAATTTGTGATTAATTTAAGGTGGGTTCTATAAATTAAGAAAAAGTAAAAAAGTTTTGGTTGTATTTTGTTTTATGCCGGCATCTTTTTATCTAAAGTCTTGAAATGTAGCCCGCTACTATTCTTCGACTTTGAATAAAAACCTGCTCGACATAAATCCAAAATCCATCTCAATTAATTTATAGAACCCACCTCAAGTTTCTGGAGTCTAAAACTTCAGAAACTTGAGGTTTATAGTCTATAGTTGAGAACCCCAGAAGCTCTACTTTCTAAACTTCAAGTAACTTGAATTAAAAAATCATGATTATGAGAACGGTGAAGTATGTAATTATTGCCACTTTATTAATAATGTGTGGTGTGATGAACGCCCTGGCGCAAAAGCTGGAGCCATACATCAGTCTTGACAAGATGCCAAACATAATCAACTGCTTGCCGGCACCGCCCGACACTGCCAGTGAGATGTTTCAGCACGACATCAACCGCTTCTTCTGGGGCAAGCAGCAGCGCCTCAACCCTGAGCGTGCGGCTATAGCGCGCCGCGATGCCGTGTGGGGCTATCAGCACACACTCGACACGTTTGAGAAGGCCTTTGGGCTGCACATCTCTGAAGAAGAGACACCAGAGATTTGGGAGCTTGTCACTAGAGGCATTGCCACGGTGACACAGATACGCAAGGCCCCCAAGAAGTTCTATATGCGACCTAGGCCTTTCATGCACTTCCATGAGCACCTGCTCACCGATGGTGCCGAAGAGAAAGACTCCGACCTCGCCACCGATGGCTCTTACCCCTCGGGGCACACTGCCACTGGATGGGCCGCGGCAATGATACTTGCCGAGCTCAATCCCTCTCATGCCGACGCACTCTTTGCCCGTGCCTATGAGTATGGCGAGAGCCGCATCATCGTGGGAGCTCACTGGCAGAGCGATGTGGAGGCTGGGCGACTGGTGGCGTCTATAGGATACTCGCAACTGCACAACAGCCCAGAATACTGCGAGCAGATGGCTCGTGCCAAGGCTGAGCTGGCCCGCCTGACAGCAGCTGCTGTGGCTACCGACGACAGCAGCGACTTTGTGCGCATCACCGACGTGGTGCCCGACGCTATCCTTGAGATTCGCTATTACAGCACCTACAACTTCGTGGGCGAGCGCATCGACGGCTATCAAGCCCCGGTGGCGATGCTTACCCGCGAGGCCGCCGCCGCCCTCAAGGCGGTGAGCGATGACCTCAAAGCTCAAGGCTACCGCCTCAAGATTTTTGATGCCTATCGTCCTCAATGCGCTGTGGATCACTTCATGCGCTGGGCTCAGGACCTGAGTGCCACCCAGATGAAGCAGTACTTCTATCCCGAGCTCAACAAGAATGTGCTCATCCCCGACTATATAGCCCGCAAGAGCGGCCACACCCGTGGCTCGACGGTAGATCTCACGCTCTTTGACATGCGCACCGAGAAAGAGGTGGATATGGGTGGCACCTTCGACTGGTTTGGCGTGGAGAGCCATCCCGACTTCGGCGGCAACCCCGACACTGGCAAATACACTGGCATTAAGTCGCCAGCAGGTCGCAAAATCACCAAGCAGCAGTTTGCTAACCGCATGATACTGCGCCAGGCGATGTTGCGCCACGGCTTCAAGCCCCTCGACACAGAGTGGTGGCACTTCACTCTCAAGAACGAGCCTTTCCCCGACACCTATTTCACCTTCCCGCTGCGATAAGTGGCGGGCAAGTGAACGCCGCGGGTGCGGCGCAATACGCCAACAACACACGCGTTGCTTTTTATGCACTCTTGTTTTTGAAATGACAAAAATATGAAAATTAAGATAGTATATTTATTGGTGCTGGCATTTTTGTGCTGTGGCTTAGCGGGCTGCGACAAGATTAACAACGAGTCGTTTAAGGGCTTCTCGGTGCGCATCGACCTGGGAGAGAGTGGCAAGTGGACCACCTATGGTGTGCATGCCCTGGGTGACTATCGCGTCTTTAACCGTGCTAAGGGCATACCATCAAATTTCCCATATAACGTGAACACCTACACCGGTTTTGGCGGTGTGCTGTTGTTTATGGGCCAGGACATGACCACTGGCGGTCCTGCCCCGCTGGCCTTTGACATGGCGTGCCCCGTGGAGCATAATGCCGAAGTGACGGTGAGTATCGACGAGTCAAACCTCGAGGCCTACTGCTCCAAGTGCAAGTCGCGCTACAACGTGCTGCTGGGTGCTGGCGGCCCCATCAGTGGTATGGCAATGGATCGCAAAGTGGGCCTGAGCATGTATAAAGTGCGTGGCACTATCAATGGCGGCTATGTCATCACCAATTATTAGTAATTGGCTCCACTTTTTAAAAAAACTTTTTGGAAAAATAAAACAAAACAACAACAAAAAAGAATATTATGGAAATAGATTGGGCCGAAGGGCTGCATTGTGCAGTAACGGTGTGCGACACCGAGGGTAAAGTCATTTACATGAACGAGAAATCACGCGAGACGTTTAACAAAGGCGGCAAGTCGATGGTGGGGCAGAACCTCTTCCCCTGCCACAACGAGCGCTCACAGGCGATGATACGCCACATGATGGAGAGCGACACCATCAATGCCTACACCATCACCAAGAACGGGCAGCGCAAGATGATCTATCAATCGCCCTGGAGAGTTGACGGCAAAGTGGCAGGCATGGTTGAGATCTCTATGTTTATCCCCAACGAAATGCCGCACTACGACCGCGACAAAAAGTAGGGGCTATCATGTGAAGCCACAAGCGGCCACTCACTACCAAAAAACAGCTGGAGTCTTGGAATTTTCAAGATTATTCAGCTGTTTTTTTGAATGGTTTATGCTTTAATTGAAATAATTGATGTAAATTTGCAGGCGAAACCCATAACATAGAACCAAACTTTTTTAGTGATATTTAATCTTTTATTATTAACAACAAAACTTATTTAAAATGAAGAAGTTTTTACTTTCTCTGGCAGTAATTGCTGCCGGTGTGATGTCTGTTAGTGCACAACAGACCCTTACCATCTGCGATGGAACGGCTACCAACACTTATGTTCCTATCAACACGCTGTGGTGGGACAACGCTGCAACCCAGTCGCAAACTATCTATCCCGCTGCCTTGATTAGTGACTTGGAAGGCACGCAAATCACCAGCATGAAGTTCTATCTCAACGACACTGGCGTGCTCTTCAGCGGCGGCAAGTGCCAGATTTCGCTTGGCATTACCGACAAGGATGCTTTTGTCAATGCCATAGGTATCACTGGTCTCACCGTTGTGGCCGCCGAGGTTACAGCTCCCGAGACTGGCAGCACCGAGATGGAGATTGTTTTTGACGCGCCTTTCACCTACGAGGGCGGCAACCTGGTGTTTGAGTGCCAGATGACCGAGGGTGGAACCTACAAGAGCAGCTCTTTCCTGGGCGAGAGCCAGACTAGCAACACTGCCTTCTCTCGCAACACTACCTATAACTTCCTGCCTAAGACCACTTTCACCTACACCAAGGAAGAGGTTGACTATGCCGCTAAGGTTAGCCCCGAGAGCCTTGACTTTGGCAAGCTCAACATTGGCATGGACAAGGTGATGAATGTTACCGTTAAGAACCGTGGCACTCAGGCCATCACCCCCGCCGTTACACTTGCTGCTCCTTATAGCACAACCTACGAGGCTGCTGCTCTTGCCAGCGGCGAGACAGTGTCGATTCCCGTGAAGTTCGCTCCCACCGAGATTGACGAGTTCAAAAGCACTATGACTATCGACTGTGGCGAGGCTGGCACCTTTGAGGTAGCACTCAGCGGCGTTGGCGCTGATGAGCATGAGCTCACCGTGTGCGACGGCACTCAGACCAATGAGTACCTGCCATTCTATGGCTTCTGGTTCGATGGCGAGGGCACTTACTCGCAGATGATTTATCCCGCCGAGATGCTCGAGGGCCTCGAGGGCGCTACCATCACTGGCATCAAGTTCTATCCACAAGGCACTGTGGCGTGCAAGAACGGCAGCGTTAGCTTGAGCATTGCCGAGACCGATGTTACTACCTACGAGCGCGAGAGCGCTATCGCCGTTCCCAGCAACCTGGTTACCGACCTCACCGCAGTCGTTGAGGCTCTTGCTATTGCTGGTGGCGAGGAAGTGGTAGAGTTCACCTTCGACCAGCCTTACACCTACAATGGCGGCAACCTGGCAATCCAGACCGAGGTTGTTACTAAGGGCACTTATGGCCGCACCTATTTCTATGGCAGCAACCAGGCTGGTTACACTGGCTGGTGCGAGTGGCGCAGCAGCAATGCTATTGTTTCGTTCCTGCCCAAGATGACTGTTACTTACACTATGCCAAGTGTTGAGCCCCAAGTTGTTACCGTTGCCGGCACTGTTACCGACGTGGAGAACAACCCACTCGAGGGTGTTAATGTTACTCTCACCGTAAACGCTCCTAGCAAGGAAGAGCCTACTAGCTACACTGCTACTACCGATGCCCAGGGTGCTTACACCATGGAGGTTACTCCAGTAGAGGGAGCTACCTACAACATGGCCTTCGCTAAGGAGGGTTATGAGGCTCAGACTCTTGAGGATGTAGATCTTGAGAATGTTCCCACCGTGGTTCTTGTAGAGGACAACCCCACTGCCATCAGCACTATCAACGCTGGCGATGCAGTTTCGGTTAAGTACATCGACGCTATGGGCCGCGTTAGCGACCGTCCATTCAAGGGCGTGAACATCGTTGTTACTACTAATGCCGACGGCACTACCACTACCGCTAAGGTTGTTAAGTAATCATTATTACTATAGGGATGCATCCCTATAACACAATGAGCGTGGCCTCCGCAACGAGGCCACGCTTTTTTTGTCACAGTCTTGCATTTTTGAAAAGCGTTGACTACCTTTGCACCACTTTTAGGTGAATCATTTACATTATTACTATAATGGCAGAAGCAAAAAAGAAAAAATCGACATCACGACCTAGAACGTCAACAAAAAAATCGAGCAACAAACCCGCATGGAAGAAATGGTTTAAAGCCTGCGCTATAGCACTTGTTGTGCTTGCGGCAATAGGTGCAATTTTCCTGGCTCCATATCTAACCACCAAGAGCGACAAAGATGCCATGTTGTTCATTAGCAAAGGCACTAGCATAGAAGCCATCAAGGACTCTCTAGCTCACAACACCAGCGACCAGTTTGCCGAGAAGGTGGTGACGCTGCTCAAATACACTCACGCCGATGTGAGCAAGCGGCAGGGTGCGTTCAAAATCAAGAAGGGCGAGAGCGCATTTAGCGTGGCTAGGCATCTGAGGAGTGGCGCTGCCAATGAGGTGAAAGTCACTATCAACAACCTGCGCACCAAGGAAGACCTTGCCGCACGCCTGGCGAAGTCACTGATGCGCCCTAAGGAGGAGTTTCTTGATGCCCTTAACGACAAGGAGCTGTGCCAAAGCCTGGGAATGAACCCCGACAACGTGACGGGGCTTTTCATGGCCGACACCTATCAGTTCCTGTGGGATGTGGAGCCTGCTAAGCTCATGCAGCACATGAAGAAATTCAGCGACCAGTTCTGGAACGACGAGCGCAAGGCAAAAGCCCAAAAGCTTGGCCTATCACCCATCGAGGTGGTGACCCTGGCTTCTATCGTTGAGGGTGAGACCAATAAGGCCGATGAGAAAGGCATGGTGGCACGCCTGTATATGAATCGCCTCAAGCAGAAAATGAAACTGCAAGCCGACCCAACGGTGAAGTTTGCCCTGAAGAATTTTGCTTTGCGCCGCATCACCTTTGAGGACTGTAGCGTGCAGTCGCCATGGAATACCTACTACGTGCTTGGGCTTCCTCCAGGCCCCATCTGCATGCCTGAGAAATCGTCGATCGATGCCGTGCTCAATGCTCCACAGCACAACTACATCTACATGTGCGCTAAGGAAGACTTCTCGGGCTACCACAACTTTGCCGAGACCTACGCCCAGCACGAGGCCTATGCCGCCAAGTATCACCAAGCACTCCGCGAGAAGGGGATAAGGAGATAAAGAGATAAGTGTTAAGTGTTAAGTGTTAAGTGTTAAGTGTAAAGTGTGAAGTGTTAAGTGTGGACAAGGCATGCCTTGTCCATGGGGTGTGGGGTAATGGTTGGCTCTACTTGACTTTCTAGATATTCTAGACTTTCTAGATTTTCTAGATATTCTAGTTATTCTAGATTTTCTAGTTCTATTTTAGTCTTCTATGTTTAACTCCTCGGGAGGTGTAGAGTCCATTATCTGCTGCGCCTTCTGTAGGTCTTTGCGAAAGACCACCACTCGCATGGCGCCTTGTGAGAAACCTTGCATGAGGGCATTGGCAGTGGAGTCGCCCATCACGCCGGCAATCACCCCGTTGCTCTCGAGCACACCTTTCACGATATTGGCTTCAATAGGGCTGTCGTACATGCCGAAAACAACCACATCGTCGTCTTTTTCCATAATTGTCAATATTAGCTAACAGGCTTATAAGTAAACGAGCTGACAAGGCAATAGTAGCCTTGTAACTCAGCAATATATATTATGCTTTTGTATTACAAATAGTGCATTAAGCATTATTCTTGTCGTCGCTCATCTCGTTGAGGACTTTCTTGAGCTCCTCGTCGGTGGCGGTGAGCTTGGCTTTGCACACCTTGAGCAGCTGTAGCGAGCGAGCCGTGTATTGGCTCAGGTTGTCGATGCTGCACTCAGGGCTTTGCATCTTCTTTACTATCTCCTCAAGCTCGTTGACAGCTTGAGTATAGGTCAATTTGTCGATTTCTTGATTATCCATAGTTGTTATTGTTTTGTTTTATTGTGCAATGCTATTTATTTTGCCATCCTTGAGTGTGGTGACCAGGTGGTCGCCCGGGTGGATGGCTGTGGTGCTGGTCACCACGTGGCCGTTGAGCGTGGTGAGCGAGTAGCCACGGTTGAGGGTGTTTTGTGGAGACAGCAGGTTCACCTTGTCGCTCAGGGTGTTGAGCACCATGCGCTGCCGCTCTATAGAATTAGCGATGCTGGTCTTGAGCACATCAACATATCGCTCAAGCAGCAGCTGTTGCTTGTCGATGCGTCCCTTAACCACTAGCGGTATTGACTGAGCGTAGCTGTTGAGGCGCAGTGTGCTGTTGTCAACGATCTTGCGGGCTGCCAGGGGGATGAAGCTGCCATAATAGGACAGTTGCTCACGGGCGTGTGCTATCGCCTCGCGCGAAGAAGTCACCACTGCTGTTGCCATCTCGTTGAGGCGGTTGAGTTGTGCCAAGCCGCACTGCACCAGGAACTCGGCGGCGGCAGTCGGGGTCTTGACGTGTAGCTTCGACACCATGTCGGGGATGGTGACATCGCGGTCGTGGCCTATTCCAGTGATGATGGGCAAGGGGAACTGTGCAATGTTGGCACCCAGGTCGTAGTTGTCGAAGGAGTTGAGGTCGCTCGTGGATCCACCGCCACGGATTATCACCACGCAGTCAAACATCTCCTCGCTTGCTGCAATTCTCTCGAGAGCCGCAATCACCGTCGGCACGGTGTTGACGCCCTGCATCACCGACTCAAAGAGGCAAGTGTAGAACTTGAGCCCATAGGCATTGTTGTGAAGCTGGTTGAGGAAGTCGCCATAACCAGCAGCCCCTCGTGCTGAGATTATCGCAATGCGCTGCGCTGCAAGAGGCCATGGCAGCTGCTTGTTCATGTCGATAATTCCCTCTTTGGTGAGGCGCGCTATGATTTCCTGCCTTATGCGCTCCATGTCGCCCAGCGTGAACTCGGCATTGATGTCGTTGATGACCGCTTTCAGGCCATACTGCTCATGGAAGTTGGCGGTGACGTTTACCATCACCTTCATGCCAGTGGCGAGGTGCTTGCCAGTGACTTGGAGGAAGTGGCTGTCGAGACGGGCAAAGGTGGTTGCCCATATCACAGCCTTGAGCTTAGCCACCGTTGCTCCCTGCTCGTTCTTTTGCAGCAGTTCCATATAGCAGTGTCCGCGGCTCACTCTCAGGTCGCTGGTCTCGGCAGTGACCCAGCAGTTCTGCACACTGGGGTCAAACATCAAGTTCTTGATGCGTTGGTTATATTCCAGTAGGGTTAGAGATTGTTGCATTTAGCGTTGTTTCTTCTTGAATGTGCTGTTCTTGATTGTGTATATCACTCTTTGTGCCAGGTAAGGCTTGAAAGTCTTGAAGTCTTCGCCCATGAAGAAGTTGCTTGGGTTACATTCTGCCACCAGTGTGTCGCCCTCAAAGCGCAGCTCAATCATTGTCATCATAAGGCTGCTGGCCAAGTCGTTGCGCATGGTCTTGGGCATCGTGGGGAGGATGAAGTCATCGATGGTGGGCATTTTGATGTGCTTTGCCGCATCAAGTTGTTGCCACTTGGTGTTGTAGAACGTGAGGCGGCTGTCCTTGTAGGGAGTAGCCACAGTCTCGATAACGGCAATCACGGTGTCGCGTTTCGACTTGTGGAGCAGCTTGAGCTCCACGGTCTGTGCCGACGAGGTGGCAATCTTCATGTACTGGTCATTGAGGACAAGGACGCGTGTCTCGCTGGTGTGGAGGTCGTTGTAGAGTTCGGTCTTGTCGTCTCGGCCATAGTTGTTGATCAACTCATATCGTGTGGACACGGTGATTGAGTTGAAAATGTCGCCGTTTTCCTCCACAAAGAATTTGCTCACGCCATCATAGGCTACCGCACTGAATGCCATAGCCATGACAGCTGTAATTAAAACACTGATTTTCTTCATTACTTTATTACTTTTTAGGCTTTATGGTGCCGTCGTCGGCAATATCGAGTTTGTTGTCTTTGAAGTCGTCAATAGTGAGCGCCCTGATGTCTTTGGGCACAAGGTTGCTGGCGTCGCGTCGTGGACCAGTGCGATGCCCCTGGATGAAGGAGTGAATCTTTCCGTCAACGAACTTGCCGTTGCCGTCGAGGCGGGCAACGAGCAGTGGGGCATAGCCCGTTTGAGCAGCTGTGCTCATGCCCAGCGTGCAGAAGTTCCCCAAGCTGTAGGCAATGAGGTGGTCGTTATATAGCTCCATGCCACGAGGCACATGAGGTCCGTGGCCATAGACGATGTCGGCACCGCAGTCAATAGACAGGTGAGCGAACTGCCTCACATCGCCACGATCCATGCCATGGAAATATTCCTTGCCATGTGGCACATGGCGGCAGTTGGTGCCCTCGGCTCCGCCGTGGAAGCACACGATGAGGATGTCGCATTGTGGTCGTAGGCCAGTGATGATGCGCTTCACGGTAGCTGTGTCTTGGGTCTTGAGTGAATAGTCCTCGTGTCCAAAGGCGCAGAACCCATATTTCACTCCGTTAATCTCCTTGATGCTCGACTCGCAGTCTTTGGTGCCTGCCACGCCTATGCCAGCCTCGCGCAGCGTCTTGATGGTTGATTGCGTGCCGGCATCCCAGAAGTCGTAGATGTGGTTGTTAGCGATGCCCATGAAGTCGTAGCCGGCATCCACCAGGTGATTGACATATCGCGTGGGCATCATGAACGAGAACGACAGCGGTCCAGGGGCCTTGCGGGTAGTGCCATCATCGGCAAGCACGCCCTCTAGGTTGCCACATGCCACGTCGGCACCGCGAGTAATCTCGCGGCTGTCGCGCAGCAGGTCTTTGCCGTCGCCCTCGGGCAAGAGGCGGTTAGGCTTGAGTGAGCCAAGCATCATGTCGCCGTTCATGGCAATGGTGATGGTGTCGGCAATGCGCGGCTTGGCTGGCGCAGACTGTGAAGTGGAGTCGGCAGTGCTTTGTGAGGGTTGCTGCTGGCTGGCAGTGCCAGTGCCATTTCCATTGCCACAGCTTGCCAATGCAGCCAGAGCAACAAGTGCCAATGAATAAAAAAGTCTCATATTCTTATTAAGTTTCAATACTATAGTTTAAAGTTGACGAGGTACAAGCTTACAAGGCAATGGTTTTTAGTTCATAGTTCATAATGCTTGTCGCGATGCACATAGTCTCATCACTGTCTTCAGTAAACGATAAACGAAAACCTTTATTTCTTTATTGTGATTGTGCCATCATCGGCAATGATGAGGCGGTTATCTTTGATGTCATCTTCGGTAAGGGAGCGAATGTCCTTAGCAGCGGCGTTGGTGTCGTCTTGGCGAGGTCCCTTGTCACGATATTGAATGAAGGAGTGAATCTTGCCGTCGAGAAACTTGCCGTCCTTGTCGAGACGTGCTACCAGCAATGGTGCGTAGGCCGTCTGGTAATGCAGCTTCATGCCGCGTGGAGTGGCAAAGTTGCCCAGACTGTAGGCGATGAGGTGGCCGTTGTATAGCTCCATGGCGCGTGGCACATGAGGCCCGTGACCATAGACTATGTCGGCACCACAGTCGATGCACAGGTGGGCAAACTGTCGCAGATTGCCCCGGTCGGCCTTGTAGAAATACTCGGTGCCATAGGGCAAGTGCCGCTGATCCAGCCCCTCGGAGCCGCCGTGGAAGCACACTATGAGGATGTCGCACTCCTTGCGCAATTTCTTGACAATGCGCCTGACGGTGACAGTGTCCTGCGTGCGCAGGGTGTATTTCTCGTGGCCAAAGGCGCAGAACCCGTATTTCACACCGTTGATAACCTTGATGCTCGTCTCGCAGTCTTTGGTGCCGGCCACACCTATACCATTGTCGGTCAAAGTTTTTATTGTTGACTGAATGGCTACAGGGTAGAAGTCGTTGATGTGGTTGTTGGCGATGCCCATGAAGTCGTAGCCGGCATCCACTAGTAGCTTCACGCTGCGTGTGGGCATCATGAACGAGAATGAGAGTCGGCCAGGCGCCTTGCGGGTCTTGCCACTGTCGGCAAGCACGCCCTCGAGGTTTCCGCACGCCACATCGGCACTCCTGATGATGGAGTCGCAGTCGATGAAGATGTCCTTACCATCGTTGGGCGGCATGTCGAGCTCGGGCTTTATCGACCCGGTCATGATGTCGCCAGTCATCGCGATGGTAACATAGCCGGCGCCAATGTCTTGAGCACCAGCAATTCCTGATGTGAACACTGCCACCAGGACAGCAAGCAAAAATCTTTTATATTTCATAGTCAATAGTTTACAGAGGACAAGAGGACAAGAGGACAAGAGGACAAGAGGACGAGAGGACAAGAGGACAAGAAAACAAGAGGACGAGAGGACAAGAGGACAAGAAAACAAGAGGACGAGAGGACAAGAAAACAAGAAAACAAGAAAACAAGAAAACAAGCTGACAAGGCAATAGTAGCTGTCGCACGATCTCCGATTCACGATCCCCGATCTCCGATCCCCGATCCTCGATCTCCGATCCCCGATCCTCGATTCACAATCTCCGATCTCCGATCCCCGATCCTCGATCCCCGATCCTCACCTACTTATAGGCTTTGATGTAGAGTTCGCGTATGTCGTTGGCAGTGTATTCGCGCGGGGCGTGCGAGGGGCTACCGCTCATGATGGCCTCGAAGCTCATGTCATCGATGGCTGCCATGTATTCGTTGCGGTCGATGCCATAGTCACTCATGGTGGGCACCTCGAGCTTGGCGATGAGTTTGCTCACTTCCTCCAAAAATTTCTCGCTGGCGTCAATTTCGTCAACCGACTGTATGCGCAGGTAGGTGGCGATGCGTGCCAGGTTGTGACGCGCCGCCATCTCCATGTCGTTAAGGCACACGTTGAGCAGCATGGCGTTAGACATGCCGTGAGGTATGCCAAACTTTGCACCAATGGGTCGGCTCATGCCGTGAATGAGGGTGACGCTGCTATTGTTGATGCAGATGCCTGCCTGCAATGCAGCAATAGCCATTTCGCGGCGAGCGTTGAAGTTGCTGCCGTCGCGATAGGCCTGTGGCAGATAGCGCATAATGCGCTTGATGGCACTCAGCGCATAAGCGTCGCTCAGGGGCTGGGCGTTGACCGAGATAAACGCCTCGATGGCATGGGTGAGCGCGTCGAGACCCGTGGCGGCAGTCACCGTCTTGGGGCAGCCGTTGGAGAAGGTGTAGTCGAGCATCGCCATCTTGGGTAGCAGCGAGTTGCCAGTGAGCAGCATCTTCACTCCAGTGTTCTCGTCGGTGATGATAGTGTATTTTGTCACCTCCGAGCCCGAGCCCGAGGTGGTGGGGATGCACACCACTGCTGGCAGCTGCACGTCGTCGATGCGCACGCCCTTATAGTCGGCAATCGACCCTTCGAGCACCGTCATGGCAGCGATAGCCTTTGCTGCATCGAGCGGGCTACCACCGCCCAGGCCAATGATGAAGTCGCAGCCATTGTCGCGGTAGGCCTCCACGCCGTGCTCTATCATGCTCACCGTGGGCTCGCCCTCGATGTTGGTGATTACTGTGTATTTCACGCGGTCGTTGTCGAGTGTGCGCTCCAGGCTGGCAATCATCGTGGAGCGTGCCACGTTAGGACCAGTCACTATCAAAGCGTGCTTTCCATAGAGGTTAAAGACGTTCTCAACCGAGGCAACGATGTTGTCGCCCATCAAAATCTTATCGGGAACTTTAAACTGATACATAATTCTCGTCGATTTAAATATTAACTGCAAAAATACAGAAAAACTTTCACACTGCATGGCATAATGCGAAAGTTTTTCTGTGTCATTGACATTTTTTTTATTTAAAGCAAAAGATTTTCTGTGACATAGACATTTTGAACATTTTGATTTTGATTTTTTGTGGAAAATGGATATATTTGCACAAAAATTCATTTTAAATTTATCGCTTATGAAAAAAATTACACTATCAGTTTTAACAGCAGCACTTGTGTGCCTTAGTGCTGGGGCGCAGGGGCTGCAAGCGGCCTTTGGTGCCAGCGAGGCTATGGTGCCCTATTATGAGATGGGGTGGGACAGCGCGAGCGAGTTCGACACCTGGACTTACACCTCAACAAGTGCCTCCACTTGGAAGCTGGGCAACGCCAGCAAGGCGTTCTCCACTATCGACAGCAATAGCCAGTCGTCGATGATTCTCAACTATAACAGCGGTCAAAACGAGGTGGCTACGTCGCCCGCCATCGACATTCGCGACAATAGCCAGCTTGAGTTCTACTGCTATGCAAGCGGCATCTATCTGGTTTATGGCGCATGGAAGCTTTATGCCATTGCCGACGGTCAATCCACCTTGCTGATCGACCAGTTCTTGTGGGCTCAGGAAAATGGTTATGATGGTCCCAGCTGGGAGAGGTTTACCGTTGACCTTGCCAGCTATGCCGGCAAGAGTGTGCAGTTCTCGTTTGTCTATCAAGGCGACTATGGCGAGGATGAGGCTATCGATGGTTTCAAGATAAAAGAAGCTAACACTGGCGCTGATGCCACTATCAATATCAAGGAGGGCGAGAGCGTTCACTTCATTGACATGAGTGCTGGCAACGTCACTTCATGGAGCTGGGCCTTTGAGGGCGGCACTCCCGCCAGCAGCACCGAGCAAAACCCTGTGGTGACCTATGACAAGGCTGGCACCTACTCGGTGACCCTCACTGTGGGCGATGGCAGCACTAGTGCTACTTCCACCCGCGAGGCTTTTGTCAATGTGGAAGGTGAGGCACCCACTGCCAGCATTGGTCTGCCTGCCGGCGCTTATCAGTCGCCATGGGTGTATATGTTTGTGCCCACCAATGTGCCTCTCACCTTCACCGATGCCAGCACTGGCAACCCCTCGCAATGGGCTTGGACCTTCCAGGGCACCGACGTTGCCACCAGCGATGAGCAGAACCCCACAGTGACTTACACTCAAGAGGGAAAATATGGCATTCGCCTTGAAGTGACCAACGACATGGGCAGCAACGTGTTTGAGACTGTTGACGACGCTATCCAGGCCGGTGGTGAGCAGGAGATATGGAACATCGCTCCTGAGGAGAACAGCGACCTGATGATGATGGAGATGGGATGGTATGGCAACTACGCCGGCACTAACTGGCTGGGAATGGGCGAGTTTGCCGAGCATTTCGACGCACCACTGGCCGATGCCACCATCAGCCGTGTGAATATCTACTTTGGCAAGACTACGGCAGCAACTGCCGATGCCGACATAGTGGTGAAGATTGTGGCTGCTGGCGACGATGGCATGCCTGGCCAGGTGCTGGGCAGCACAAGCGTCAAGGCTGGCGACCTGGCCTATGACCCAACCACAGTGAACGCCACCGAGTTTGTCTTCGACACTCCCGTTAGCGTGACTGCCGGCACCGAGTTCTTTGCCGTGGTGGGCCCCTTCCCCAACAACAATGGCGATGACATCGCCATCTTGCTGTGCCGCCGCGACGTGGGCGAGAAATGCACTGGCTACCATTTCGTCTATGACGAAGATGAGAACTATAATTACCTCGACACTGGCGCCTGGTACCAGAATGTTGACGACCCACTCTCGCTGGCAGTGGCTCCAGTGCTCAAATATGCTGAGACAACAGCCATCAGCACTGTCGCCATCAACAAGCAAGTGGTTTCTCACACCTATTATAATGTTGCCGGTGTGGCAAGCACCAAGCCCTTTGATGGCATCAATATAGTGGTGACACGTTACAGCGATGGCTCACAATCGTCGTCGAAGGTTGTTAAATAGCGTTGATAGATAGACACTTGAAAGGGTGTGTCAAAATTAATGAGTCACATGGACGTGAGGGATTTTTCAAATATACCCAATCTAATAAATAGTTGATTTTTGACACACCTTTTCCTTAGTAGATGCAAAAAACAGTGTTTTGCTATTATATGCCTGATGGTAATTAAATAATTGAGAAAAATGTTATGAAACGTACTGTTTTACTATTGCTTTTTGCCGTGTCGATGATTGCGGCCCGTGCCTCTGGTGAGCTGCTGCAGTTTGGCACAAGTAATTATGAAGGATGGGTATATACTCAAAGTATCGTAGAGCTCAACAACAGTAATATCAGTCAGGACAACATCAATCTCTACTGGGATTATGTGCTCAATTCGCCCGAGGTTACCGCCAGTGGTGTGAAAAGCATCGCTGTGAACGTGACTGGCCGCACCAATGGCTATCAAAGTGAGGAATACAGCAACACTCTCGCAAGGGTGACGCTGCAGCTCATTAATGACAACGACTCGGTGCTCATGGAGAAGAAACACACGTTCAGTACCAAAGAGCGCGACCGCAATTTTGAGGTGGTTTTTGACGTCAGCGATATTGCTGGCACACCATTCAGGTTGCGGCTCGCTTGCTGGGATGCCAATATGGAGTCGCGACTCTCGGTGAGAAAAGTGCTTGCAGTGGTAAAGGAATATAACCTTAGTGGTGTGGAGGGTGATGTGAACAACGATGGCGTTGTCACCAGCGCCGATGTCACTGCTCTTTATGACCTGCTGCTCAATGGTGATACCAGCCACGTGATAAATGGCGACGTGACCAATGACGGAGTGGTTACTAGTGCCGACGTGACAAGTGTCTATTCCATCTTGCTGGGAGGCAGCTGATGCCTCTTTTTGTGTGACAAAAGCTCTAGCGCCCTCTTTACCGGTGGGCACTAGCTTCTATTTTGGAGTTTAGTTGCTCGAGCAGAGCAGGCGCAAGAGCTGGGTTGGAAGCCAGGATGCTCCAGTTGCGGTCGGGGCGGAAGCGTCCCGCCCAGGCTCCTGCCTCATGAGCGATGAGCATGGCAGCGCACACGTCCCACTCGTTGAGATTCATTTCCCAGTAGGCATCGAGAAAACCTGCAGCCACATAGCAGATGTCGAGAGCCGCTGACCCTAGTCGCCTGAGGCCCCTCACCACAGGCATGATGCGCTTGAAGTTGTCGAGGTTGTTGTCGGGGTTCACGGCTTTGTCATAAGGGAAGCCGGTGGCGACAACAGCCTTGGTGAGGGTGGGAGTCTCGCTCGGTGCTATGGGCTGGCCGTTGAGAGTGGCCCCCTGGCCTTTTACTGCGGTGAACATCTCTCCCAGTCGTGGCGCATAGACCACACCCACCACCGCCTGGCCATTATGCTTGATGCCTATCGACACATTAAACCAGGGTAGCCCTGAGCTATAGTTGGTGGTGCCGTCGAGCGGGTCGATGACCCACTCCCAGCCACTATTGCCATGCAAAGTTAATCCCGACTCCTCGGTAAGAATCGAGTGGTCGGGATAGGTGTTGTGAATCATGTCAACTATTGCTTTCTCGCTGGCTTTGTCGGCGGTTGTCACCACGTCAAAGTCGTTTTGCTTTGTGGCGATATTCAGCTCCTTTGACCTGAAGAGGCTCAGCTGAATTTCTCCTGCCCGCTTCGCCATTTCTGTGGCATGGCACAGGATTGCGTTATAGTTGTTCATCTGTGATGAGGTGTCACTTTTTAGGAGTTGGTTTTTTGATAGGAATCTGTCTCTTAAACACCTCTTTAAAGGTGATGAGCGTCTCGGTGCGGCCAAGCCCCAGTTGCAGGAACTTGTCGTGGATGAGCTTGAGCAGGTGGTCGTTGTTGTGAGCGTAGAGTTTCACAAACATGTCATACTTGCCAGTGGTGAAGTAACATTCTACTACTTCGGGCAGTTCTTTGAGGTGCTCAACCACACTCTCAAATTTTGAGGAATCGTTAAGGAAAATCCCTACATAGGCACATGTCTCAAATCCCACCATCACAGGATTGATTAGAGAAATAGACCCGCTGATAACGCCCATAGAATTGAGCTTTTGAATTCTTTGGTGAATAGCGGCCCCCGAGACGTTACACTCCCGGGCAATTTCAAGATAAGGTTTACGCGCGTCGCTCGATAGCATGTTCAAAATTCTGTAATCGAGGTCGTCAAGTTTTGGTGTAGCCATAGTCTCTTGCGAATTAATAAATGATGTGTAAAAAAAAAGTTTCTTAATAGGTTAAAAACGTGGAAACACTACCCTTAAGGGTGGTTGGGATTAAAAATCGTTTGCAAATGTAAGAAAAAAATCTTAAATTACAACAAAATGAAACATTTTTTTGCTGCTAAATCGTTATTTTTTTTGTTTTTTTATTTATTTTTATGTTCATACATGGCTGACAAGCCACAAGTAGCCGTCGCACTTAACTCTGGCAAAGCATAAGTGGTCGTTGCTTTTTACGGGCAAGATACTAGTGGTCGTCGTTATTTACTGACAAGGCACGCCTTGTCCCTACATAGTTTTCCCATTCTTTTCCCGCTCAGTCGCATTTTTTCGTTTGATTTTTTCCAAAAAATGAAACAAAGGGGTCAGACCCCGCTGTTTCATTTTCCCGCTCAGTCGCATTTTTTTGTTTGGTTTTTTCCAAAAAATGAAACAAAGGGGTCAGACCCCGCTGTTTCACTTTTCCCGCTCAGTCGCATTTTTTTTGTTTGGTTTTTCCCAAAAAATGAAACAAAGGGGTCAGACCCCGCTGTTTCATTTTTCCCGCTCAGTCGCATTTTTTTGCTTGGTTTTTCCAAAAAATGAAACAAAGGGGTCAGACCCCGCTGTTTCATTTTCTCGCTCAGTCGCATTTTTTTGTTTGGTTTTTTCCAAAAAATGAAACAAAGGGGTCAGACCCCGCTGTTTCACTTTTCCCGCTCAGTCGCATTTCTTCGTTTGATTTTTTCCAAAAAATGAAACAAAGGGGTCAGACCCCGCTGTTTCATTTAAAGTGGACTCAATGAAAGCAAGAAGGGCGTGCCGCTACTCGTGGCACGCCCTTGATGGGGTTAAGAAATGTGGGGTAATGGAATTATTTACTACCCAGCATTACGTCATAAACAGCGGTCACATCGGCTGCTGTAACGTTGCCGTCACCATTCTGGTCAAAGTTAACGGCGTTAGTGTAGTCATTATTAAGCAGCACGTCGTAGAGAGCTGTGATGTCGGCAGCAGTGACGTTGCCGTCGCCATTAACGTCGCCAGCAACAGGAGTGTTGCTACCACCAGCAGGAACGGTGTAGAGCAGCTTGCCAGCAAGGTTGTAAACGCCACCAGCCACATACTCGAGGTCCTTAGTCTGGGTTGAGCCGTTGTTGAAGATGATGCCTGTAGGGCGGTCACCCTCCACGATGTCGGCACCTATCCACTGATAAACTGGATTGCCATCGGTGGTGTTGCCAATCAGGGTGATGGGGTCGCCAGGCCATGTGCCTGAGGTGGTGAAGTTAGAAGTGCCGCTCCAAACCCACACGTTGCAATTTGTCCAGCTTGTGGGAGCGATGAAGTAAGCAAATTCCTTGCCCTCAACAAACACTACTCCAGCCGGCAGAGTGTTGATGTCGAAGCCAGTAGGAGTGATGTAGGTGCTGGTCACGTCTTCATATCCGCCTTCCTCGATGTCGAAGATGTAGAAGCCGGCGTCGGTCACTCCCATGATGTCGCTGGTTTGAACGAAAGGCTCCTCGCCGTCGATGCCACCATCGTTAAAGATGATGTTGATAGCGTCTTCCTCAAAAGTCTGGGTGAACCACACCAAGCCATCGCTTGTGGTGGTGTAGGTTTGGCTCGCATCCATCAGGGTGCCAGGCCAAGCGCCGTTAATAGCAATGCCAGCTCCGTTCCACACATAGAGGTGGGGAGCATCGCCAGTGCTGGTGCGCACATTTACCGTTACAGTAGCGTTAGCAGCGATAGCTACGCAAGCAAGAGCAAAGAGTAATGTAGTGATTTTCTTCATTTAGTAGATTCAAATTTTAGGGTTAATAATCTAGTTAATTATGACGTGACTTGCAAAAGTAGTAAAAAGTGGATGAAAAGTCAAGTTTTCACCCACTTTTTTTCTAATTGCCTAATAATATGCTGTAAATCGCTGTTACATCGGCCGCTGTTACCACGCCATCGCCAGTGACATCGGCGTTGAAGGCGTAGGTGCTGTCGGAGCCTAGGAGCACGTTGTAAAGCTCGGTGACATCGGCAGCGGTGACCACGCCATCGAGGTTCACATCGCCAGCCGGGATGGTGACGATGCCGCTCTCGTTATAGTAGGCACCGTTGACAAAAGCCAGGTCGGCGGTCTGTGGGCTGCCGTTATTGCTGAAGATGATGCCGGTGGGCATGTCATCGCCCACGGTGCCTCCGTCCCACTCCCAGATGTCAAGGCCGTGGTAGAGCTTGCTGCCCACAAGGCGGCAGGCTTGTCCTGGCCAGGTGCCACCAGTGTAGTTCTTGTTGCCCAGTTGCGCGTTCCACGCCCAGCAATAGATGGTGCTGGTCCATGAAGCGGGGGCTATGAAGAATGCGTGTAGCTTTTGTGCTTGGCTGGAGCGTATCTTGTAGGTGCGCGTGATGGTGTTTTTCACCTCGCCATTGTGGAGCACGCCGGCGCGCAGGGTGGTGGTGTGGGTGAAGGTTAGGGTGACGCTGCCGGTGGCTCTGGGGCTAGAGGCGGTAGGGGCTGTGCCGTCGGTGGTATAGACGATGGTGGCGTTGTTGAACGACGAGGTCACCGTCACTGTCACTTGGTCGATATAGTCGCCGCTCTCTTTGTCCACACTGAGCGTTGCCACACTGGGGTCGGCGGGCTCGTGCTCGGTGATGGTGCCCTCGAGCACGCCGTCGATGTAATAGCCGTGGTTCACAAACTGCAAGTCGGCAGTCTGGTTGTTGCCGCTCTGGCTGAAGATGAGTCCCGTGGGCATGTTGGTGGCAGGGAACTCGCCGTCGTAGGTCCACTTGAAGATGAGGCGTGTGCCGTCTTGAGTCTTGCCCATGAGCTTGGCGTTCTGCCCTGGCCAGCTGCCGCCAGTGAAATTAGTGCTACTGTTCCACACCCACAGGGTGATGAAGGTGTTGCTTGCTGAGGTCTCGTAGAAGACGCTCAGCTCGTTGTCGCCGATGGTGGGGGTATATACCTCCAGGTCGTCGATGTCAACGCCAGTGCCACTGCCGCTGCCACCGCCGCTCACATACTCGGTAGTGGGGTCGCCTTCCTCCTCGGTGCAGTCGTAGGCAAGCGGGGTGGGTGACACCTTGTTGCTGGTGTAGAGGAATGGCCCGTCGTCGCCTATCTTGCCAGGCCCGTTGAGCACATAGATGCGCATGTTGCCCTTGCCGCTGAACGATGGCGTGGTGAGGGTGCCATTGGTCACGGTGATGGTGTTGCCAGTGATGGCGTCGGTGTAGGTGCCATTGAGCACACCAGTGAAGGTGGCACCGGCATTAAGGGCGATGAGAGCGTAGCTGTCGATGTCGCCACTGGTGTAGCGGCGCTTGAAGGCGTAGCCTCCGCTCGACGAGCATCCACTCTTGCTATACTGTCCCTTGCGCAGGGCTGGCACTGCGGCACGTATCTTGTTGAGGCGCTGCAGGTGTTTCACCAGCGGCCGGCTCAGCGTAGCTGCCACGTTGCCGCTGGCACTGGAGTATTCTCCAAAGTCGGTGGTCAAGACATCGCCCTTGAGGTAGCCGCCATAGTAGGCACGACCGCTGTTCTTAAGGGTGATGTTGGTGCCCTCGTCGATGCGCACGCCCTTGCGGAACTCAATCTCTCCTCCCTGGAAGAGGCATGGGATGCCGCGCATGGTGAACATGAGCGAGAGGTTCTCGGCCCACTGGTCGGTGCCGCCGTTGAAGCGGTCGAAGCTGTCGGGGCCGTAGTCGTGGCTCTCCACATAGTTGACGTTGAAGGTAGCGTCGTTATATAGGTTGTCCTTGTCCATCACGCCCCACACACGGCCAGCGTTCTGGAAGTTCCAGTGTACAGTGAAGTCAATCACATTCAAGCCGCTGGCATTACTGTAGTCGGGAGTATGGTAGTCGTTGCCATTGAGCAGGGCGTTAGTGCTGCGGGGCTGCGCGCTCTCGCTCAGGTTGGCGTTATGCTCGGCCAGGCACAGCTGCTGGTTGTCGAGGGTGGCAGGGTCGGTGCTCTCATATACTGCCACGCTGTTCCAGTAATCGGGGTCGTTGTTCCACTGGCTCAAGAGCGAGGGGTCGCTTTGCCAGGTGTAGAAATAGGGCGAGAGCGACGGCTGGCCGCGGTAAGTGACGTCGCTGAAGCGCGCGCACACTTCGGCAAACATGTAGAATGGGCACTCGTTCAAGCGCTTGCTCTTGTACTGCTCGCCCAGTGCCTTGAAGGCCGGCACAAAGGCGGCATTGAACGACAGCCGCGAGATGTGGCCGCCAGTGTCGATGCGGAAGCCGTCAACACCCATCTTGATGAACTCGCCGTAGCAGTCGATGAGGTAGCTGATGGTCTGCGGGTTCTCGGTGTTGAGATCCACGCAGTCGCCGGCAATCTGCGCCCACCAGCGGTTGGGCTCGTCCCAGTTGAAGTTGCCATAGTGATGCCACAGGTTGTGGGTGTCGTGGTTGACGCCATCGGTGTTCTTCATCTTAGTGAGGCGGTCGCTATACTGGGCGCTGCCGCCCAGGTTGCTGTAGTTGTCTTGAAGAAGTCCCCCTTGCGAGATGGTGTAAGGCACCATGCACTGGCTCAGGTCGCTCTGTGGCACGCTGTAGTCGCGGTTGAAAAGCTTGCACAAGTTCTCTTCACCAAAGTTGCCGGTGTGGTTAAGCACGATGTCAAGTATCACCTTCATGCCGCGTGCGTGAGCGGCATCGATGAGGTCCTGAAACTTCGCGTCGTCGCTCTCGAGGCGGCGGTCCACGTGGCTCATGTCCATGGCGTGATAGCCGTGATAGTCATATCCCGACGCATTCTGCACCACTGGTGTAATCCAGATGGCGGTGAACCCCAATGCCTTGATGTAGTCGAGTTTCTCAATCAGGCCTTTGAAGTCGCCACGCCACTCGGGGTCTTGATTGGCAACGTTACCAGCCTGGTTGCCATCCCAGCAGTAGGTGTTGTTGCTTGCGTCGCCGTCGTAGAAGCGCGTAGTCATGGCAAAATAGATGGTCTCGTCGCGGAAGTCGGTGCGACCGCCCACAAAGGTGGTGGCCGCCCACCCGTTAAAAGCGGCAATTACCATCAATGTGAGTGATAGCAGTTGATGGAGTTGTGAATTATGTGACATAATTTTGGTTTATGGTTCATTATGTAGCAAAATTATGACCTTTTTGTGATAAAGTGAAAACTTGGGGGCTGCCTTAATGAAAAAATGTAATGCAAACGTTTGCGCGGAGACTGGTGTGCATAATTATAGAACAATTCACGACTAGTTAGGAAAAATACTAATAAATAGCTGATTTTTGATTTTTTATTAGGTTTGTATTATTTTTTTGTTATATCTTTGCAAAAAAGATTATAACTAACAAAACCCAAGACAAACGATGAAGAATAAAAAAGAACGCCTACAGTTGATAGTTAATCTGATTAAGAAAAACTGCATAGGAAGCCAAAACGAATTAGCCGAATTGCTTGAGAAGAATGGATGCAAGGTGACGCAAGCTACCCTCTCGCGCGACCTCAAGGCGATGAAGATCACCAAAGTGGCAACCAACGATGGGGGCTACATGTATATTATCCCCGACAACAACGACCTTCAGGACCAGCTGCTGATGAGTGGACGCAACAGCCTCACGGTGCAGCAGCAAGTGGGATTTGTGTCGATAGCGCTATCAGGACACATGGCAGTGATAAAGACTCGCAATGGTTATGCTGCAGGCTTGGCCTACGACATCGACATGAGCCGCTCCGACGAGGTGCTAGGCACTATAGCAGGAGCCGACACCGTGTTTGCCATCATGCGTGAAGACATCTCTCACGAGGATGCGCTCAAGTTCTTCGCAAGATTTGTGCCTCTCGACAAGATGCAGATTAAATAAAATATATCTTATTATTAAAATACTATGATAGACATAGGAATTACAGGTGGTGAGACGATAATTGCCGGCGAACTGGTGAGGCTGCTCATCAATCATCCCGATGCTAGTGTGAAATGGGTAAGCAGTCACTGCGAGCATGGCAAGCTGGCTAGAGTTCACAAAGGCCTGATAGGTGAGTGTGACCTTGATTTTGGCGAACCACTCCTGGGCGATGTGGATCTGATATTCAACTGCGACCCATTCGACAGCCCACTCTGCGACGAGGCATTAGCCCAGAACGACAAGCTCAGGGTTATAGAGCTCTCGCGAAGCTATGGCTTTGTGGAAGGCGGTGGCATGTATGGCCTGTGTGAGATAAACCGCAAGTTCATGGTTCATGACTGCTATGGCTATGTGCTCGTGCCTTCGGCCGAGGCAATGGCAGTGCTGCTGGCACTGGTGCCACTGGCCAAAAACCACATGCTCAAAGGCGATGTTGACGTTACAGTGAATTTCAACAACTGCTTCAACAACGACATAAATGTGAATTCTATAAAGCAAGAAATCCTGACAGTGGCAAAAGCCCTCGACAGCGACTTTGCTGGAACGGTGAACATCAAGCAGGAGAGTGGTGCCACCACGCGCGGACTGGTGGCTCACGTGGAGGTAGCGGCACAAGCCGATATCGACAGTGTGAAAGATTTATACAACGAATATTACGAAGACCATAATTTTACATTTGTCGTTAACCATCAGGTGGAAGACGCCGACGTGACAAACACTAACAAGTGCCTTCTCAACATCACTGCCCACGATGACAAGCTATGCATCACATCGGTCATTGATGCGCTGCTAAAAGGCTCGGCTGGCAATGCTGTGCATGTGATGAATCTGCTTTTTGGACTTCACGAGAAAGCAGGACTCACACTCAAGGCACAAGTGTTTTGAGAGCAAGCCCCACCTGGATCACGATGTGAACACGTCAAATAATAAATAATTAATCAGCTGACCATAAGCTCATAATAACTATCAACCATAAAATAATCATGTCAGTTAACAAAGTTATTCTTCTGGGAAATGTGGGGCGTGACCCCGATGTGCGCTATCCATCACAAGGACAGACAGTGGCTTCGTTCCCCTTAGCCACCAGCGACAGAGCTTACACCACCTCGTCGGGCACACAAGTGCCAGAGCGCACCGAGTGGCACAACATCGTCATGTGGGGACGCAATGCCGAAGTGGCCGAGAAATACATACGCAAAGGCTCAAGGCTATATATCGAAGGACGCCTGCGCACACGCAACTGGGAAGACAAGAACAAGATTAAGCGATATGTGACCGAGATCTATGTAGATTCCTTTGAGATGCTCGGTGGAGGACAGAGGGGTACCGAAACCACCCCTGCTGGCAACAACCAGGCAGCAGCTACACAGCAACCCGTGCAGCCAGCCCAGCCAACACAGCAGCTAAGCAACACCACCGACGAGGGAGACCAGGTGCCATTTTAATCAATAGCACACAAGGCACATCGGTCTTTTCTTGCCACAAAAAAGGCTCAAAGAGCGATTGACGAGCGCAATAAGAGTGCATTTTTTTGAAAAAAATGGCAATTTAGTGCAAAAATATTTGCCAGTTCAAAAAAAAGCAGTACCTTTGCATCGCTTTTACGGAGATTCGCTAGCTCAGTTGGTAGAGCACAACACTTTTAATGTTGGGGTCTTGGGTTCGAGCCCCAAGCGGATCACAAAGAAATTCAGCCAATGCGCTATTGTTTAGCACGTTGGCTGATTTTTTTATTTTTTAATCCCCATATAAATCCCCATATATGAATAGATTTACATACCTGTCACTTCTCACGTTAACCTAAAGCTAAACGATTAACATTCTTTAAGCGCAGAAGTGGGAATAAACTTTTGAACATTTCAATAGTATATTTACCAAATTACTACAGATTAATTATGTTTTATGATGATGTTTTTTGTTAGTAACTTTTATTGACTGCACTCATTGTTGTTAAAAACTTATTGTAACTTTGTCACCAAATATAAACAACCTAAAACTTTAATTTAATTACTATGGGATACGATTCAACAAAACAATATGGCACGATTGTTAAAGAGATGGCATCACAAATAGCCCAAAGCAATAATATAATGTGTCAGCAGAGTTATATAATGCATATAACGAGGTGCATTATTTGTATATGCGGTTATCATTGAAGGAATTGTATGAGAATTATCCTAAAAACCAAAAAGTCCTATCATTTGTCATTGATGAGTATGTTATAGACGACAAAGTGAGAGAGGTCTTCCTAACAAAACTTTTTCAAAATGATTATTTTGAGATTGAGTTTATAAAGCGTAATATAGATGGAGCCTACAGTTTTCTTTGCGCTATCCACGCCATTCTCCAGGCTATGTCAATAACTGCACACCCTAGTCAGTATAAGGGAAGCCAGTTGACCACAGCACTTGAGAAAGTTATCAAGCCAGCCATCGAGCCATCAATAAAGAACGTTGAGAATTTTAACTTTGCATTCAATAGTCTAGCGGCAAAAGATGCAATGAGAGCCGCCAAAGAACAAACAGAACAAGAAGAATTACAAAAAACAGATGAACCAAAACACAATAATCAAGAAGAGCTAAAGTCGAGTAAGTCAAAATACGTAATCGGAAACTTGCAACTGTTGATGAATGTATACAATTATCTCATCGAAACAGAAGTGCTTGATAAAGAAGACACATCTCCACAGGTTTTTTTCAATGCCATAGAGAATGCTAACGTCAGTGCTATTCGTCCAAAATTACAGGACAACTTTAAATGCACTTTGAACCAATTAAAAGTATGTATCAAATCAGATAAGAGAAAATGGCTAAGAGAAATATGCTCATCTATCAACTTGACCCCACAGCATGCATCAAAAAATGGGACAAATTTAGGAAAATGGTATGAAGATTTACAGAAATTGGTATCAAAAAAGTCCCAATGATATAATCGCCTTATTCTGCCTTAAACTGCCTTAAATCGCCTTATAGATTTGTCGTAACAAAATTTACACACAAATTGCTAAACACCAATCAATTACATTCAAAATAATAATTTATTGATTTTTCATCATTTTTTCACATTTGCCTTATAATTGCCTTATAAGGTTGGCAGTAACTTTGCAATGTCCGAATGAGGATGGACTGGCAAGGACAATTGTCGAGAGCCTGACTCTGAAAGACACAAGCAACGAGGGTTGTCCACCTCTTTTTATTACTTTTAAATCATTTAAACAATGACGAATAACTTAAATCTTTCCGATTTGATTGACAGCAATGTTTGCATTCAAGTGAAAATTGAAGACCTGCAAAAGTTCGCTAATCAGATTTTGCTTGGTGCAAAGTCTATCGCCATGCTCGAGGCTGAAGCAGCCGCAACTAGTGACCAACTTTTGACCATAGATGAGGCTGCAAAGCTGCTGTCAGTGTCAAAGATGACTCTTTACCGTTGGGACAAGAACAGCTACCTCAAAAAAGTGGAAATCGGCGGCAAGCGTCGCTACCGCAAGAGTGACATAGAACGTCTCGCTGGTTGTAAAATGTGATGACTATGTCAACAGATAAAACAATATTGACGGGAAACTCCGCCTCCACAAAGAAGTGGAGTTTCCTATCGATGAATTTCTAAAGAAATTGTAACTATGCATAACAATGGTTTTACAAAAGTACCGAACGCTATTATCCGTTCGTCTGTACTTAGCATTGCTGAAAAAGCGGTATGGTGCTACATAGCTTCCATGCCTGACGGGTATAGGTACTCTGTGCGTTCAGCTTGTATGGTGCTACACATCGGCGATAAAAAATGGCGTCGAGCCATAATCGAACTTGAGAAATTAAACGCTGACGCAGGAAGCTTTGGTCTCCGCACGGAAAGGGAGCCCCACGGCTTTAGCGTAGTCTTCTCTGCCGTGCGAACTCGTAGCGTCCCAGCCATGAGGAAAGAGCGACACTTGCCCCTGGGTGGCGCATCTCGCAACGGAGTGGAGAGTTGCGCCATGGCAAGGGGTCAGCACTTTCAAGACCTGTGTAAGCGTTGGCCGCAGCGAGAGTGCCGCCATGTCCCGGATGCGTGTGGCTCTGCCGTGGCTTCCATCAGCTCACTCCGTCAGCCTTTGGCACAATCGGCACTCCCGCCACCCTGTCGAAGACCTAACGGATCATCGTGCACTGATTGCCGAAGGCATAGAAGAATGTGTTCACTCTTCTCTGCCGTGCAAGGGGCAAAGTAGTGGATGCTTGCGTGTGATGGCGACTGCCGTGCTGTAGAGCGCAGCGTCCGTCAGTGCGGCTGAGGAGTGAGTGTGCGTAGAGTGTCGCCCTCGTGGTGCGGTGGCACGCAGTAGCACAAGGCTTCAGCCAGCGTAGCAAGTGGTGCTCGCCATGGCGATACCCGACGCTGACGCAGGAAGCTCGGGTGTCGTTATGGCAACAGGTCAACACCTGCGCAGCGATTGTGCCACGCAGTGACAAGCTTGGAAGGAGCAAGGGGGTGTTCTATAAATTGCTTGCGACAGATTTGGAATGATTGTTGAGCAGATTTGGGCTCAGATGAGCAGAGGCAGTAGCGGGCTACGGCTCAAACAGATGAGACCAAAGATGCCAGCAAGCAGCCAAAGATGACCAAGAAAACAAACTAACATATCGGAATTTATAGAACGCCCCCGTCGGAGGAAGCCGTAGCGACAGCAAGTGTCGACCGCCATGGCGATACCCGATGCCGACGCAGGAGTGCTCGGGTGTCGTTATGGCAACAGGTCGGACACCTGCGTTAGCGTAGGATTCAGCCGTGCGACTTCGGAGCGCCCCCACCATGAGGTTAAGAGCGACACGTCCCGATGACTGGCGCACACGAAGCGAAGCGGAGTTGCGGCAGGTCATGGGCAGCACTCTCACGACAGCGTAACCGACGGCGGAGGCAGGGCGGCACCAGCACTATTGAGTAAGCATACTGTGTGCCCATTGCACGGTGTTTTGAGGGAAGCGACTTGTCGCTATGAGGGGTGGGAATGAGGGCGTTTCGGCGTGCCGATGATCTTCCGGCTCGTCACCAGCCGCAGGCGTTCAGGTGGCGAGCTCTGCCGTAAGCCACAAAGAGCCGAGGGCGCAGCCCCCATATTACATGCCTTGACTACAGCCGCGACATCTTTGAGCAATCCGAGAAACGCTTCAGCGAGACTTTACCTATAGTCAAGAGCGAGAATGAAAGTCAGGTGCATTGTTGATACTGTTCAGAAACTATTGTTTACATGAAATTTATCATGTAAATCCATAGAAATGCGAATTCTGAAGCCAAACCACGCAAAAATTTTAGCTTAAAATTTGGTAGTAAAAATATAAAGTGTACTTTTGCGAAAAATTTATCTTTAAATTCACAAAAACAAAGAATATGGCTACAGAAATACAACAAATATTTGAAACTGTACCACGTGATGTCTATTGTTCGGTTCGTGGCTTTCAAATCATGGATTGGAGTCCCATCGACGATTGAGGATTGTACAGTGGTTGAATAACAGATAAATAAACCCAAAAAGATGTCTCAGTATAGCTTTTCATATAACTACGATTCACTGAATGATGTGTTTAATGAGGTGAATAGAAAGGGAAAGATGCAGAAAAAGTATCTGTCGCCTGAATATTTGGATTCAGCTCAGAAGTATCGTGAGATGAGAAAGGAGCTAAATGAGATATTGAGAAAGAAAAAGTCAGAACGTACTGAAGAAGAAACGAGACATATTGACCATTTAAAGCAATCGATGAAGGAGAATGCCCAGCAACAAAAATCCTTGCTTCAGGAGCATCTTAGCATAGTATCTTCAAGTATATTATCAAGTAGTTTTCGTTTCACCCTTACTCCTGATGCGTCAAAAAATCCACAGAAGCCAGTTTATTCTATTGGAACTACAGCAGAAGAGTTTTTCGCAATGCAAGTTCTTTGCAGAAATGTGAAGAAACTTTTTAAAATTTCTATGTCAAGTCGTGATGAAATTCTTTCTCAGTTGAAGATGTTGTTAAGAGAGGATAAAAGCAGGTACTATATAATTAGAACGGATGTTTGTCACTGTTTCGAGTCAATACCGCATGATAAGTTGTTTGAGTTTTTGGAGGGCAACAATCTGCTTGATGTGAAAAGTAAATCTCTTTTGCGTGGACTCATTCGAAAGGAGTTTGAAGCCAAGAATTTGCGTCCACTTGTAAAAGACCTTCAAACAGGTATTCCACGAGGTTGTGCCATTAGTTCACTCCTATCTGAATTCTATTTGTCCAAGATAGACGAAGTAGTAAGGCGAACTCTTCCCGGAATAGTGTTCATGGCAAGATATGTGGATGACATTATTATCGTCGCACATCCTGATTTAGATGATGAGAACCGGTGGACATTGAATAAATATATCAACGCTCTAACTGATGCGTATGATGGACATGGCTTGACAATTCACACACCTACAGATGGCACGGGCAAATGTTATACATATGATTCCAACGATACAAATAGCCTTAAATTTGATTTATTAGGATATACGATACAAACCATCAAGGATAATAAAGATAAGCAAGGATTTTTCTCTTTGTCTAAGAAAAAGAAGAAAAAGATATTAGATCGAATAACAAAGACCTTTAACACATTTGATACTTTGTTAAATACTGTGTCCTATGATATTGCTGCTCATTATTTGTTTGATGCTTTACATGTTTTGACCTGCAATACCAATTTGTATAATGCCAAGCGAGGTGTGAAGGTGGGTATATTTTACTCAAACCAATTGCTGGACAATATAAAAGATTTAGAGGGGTTGGATAAGTATCTTCAATATAAATGTGGGCAAATATCATTGTTGGGTAAGGCGGGTGTTGATCCAACTAAACAGCCACAGATTGAAGCAACCCTAAAGAGGCAGCTTAAACAAGTATCCTTTGTTAACGGTTTCGCCAAGCCTCATAAGCGATATAAGATAAAGAAAAACAGATTGCAAATGATTAAACAATCGTGGGTATGAGAAAGAGAAAGAAGATAAAGCTTAGTTATAGTAAAGAGCGAGTCCTCTTTTCTGATGTCTTGCCCTACGAGTGTCCTATAATATTCTCAAACCGATATTTGTATCGATTTCTAGCCAAGTATTTATGGGTTGGTGAAGAGAAGCAAATCGATAATATAAAGTGTAATGTCTTGAAGCAATCTAAACGTTTGAAAGAAAAGGATGCAAATGCTTTTGCGGCATTGCTTTTTGGTTGTTATGAGCATGGCAAGCCAATCAGCGATTTGAAGCACAAGAATAGGGCACTATTCTATCCTTTTCAATTCGATATAGCTCACAAGAAGAATAAGAACAGAACGCTGTCAATTATACATCCATATAACCAGTGGCAGGTAGTAGAGTTTTATGAACAATATAAGTATTCTATACTCTATCTTTGCAGTCAGAGTAAATATACTCTTCGCAAACCACACAAGATAGCACAATACTTTTACTATAGAGACCGACTTCATCGAAAGTTGTTAGGTCACGAAAGTGACAGAATTGAATTGTTCTTCAATGAGTATGAGAACCTGAAAACATATTTCAGTTACGAAAAGTATTCGAATATATACAAGTTTTACGAAGACTATAGGTATCAGAGAGCAGAAAAGAAATTCAAGCGTCTTGTGAAGTTCGACCTTCAGAGCTGTTTTGACAGTATTTACACCCATACCATAAGTTGGGCGACTGCTGGAGGTGCTGACAAGGTAAAGATTTTGTCCAGATATCATGGTTCATGGGTTGGTGATGCATTTGATAATTTAATGCAGTCGGTTAATGCCCGTGAAACGAATGGTATTATAATAGGCCCAGAATTTTCCCGAATTTTTGCAGAAATTATACTTCAGTATATAGATCAGAAGGTTGAACAGGAAATATTGAAAAAAGATGAGCTTCGTCAGAAATCAAACTATGAGTGTTATCGATATGTAGACGATTATTTCCTTTTCTATAATGACGAAATGGAAAGAACTCTCTTCATGGAAAGTCTAACAAAATGGCTGAAAGAATTCAAATTACAGATCAGTCCTTCAAAAACAGAAGAGTTTGAAAGACCTTTCATAACAAAGGTGACTATGGCCAAACAGCGAATCGAAGATCTGCTTACTAATATATTCTCGATTCCACTTTGGGAAGAAGTAGAATCAAATTTAGACGAGGAGAAAGAAGAAGATGCTGAAGACGAAGGTTCGGATAAAGACAGGGAAATATTAGTTAAGAAATTCAATATATACCTGTCTGCAAATAACGTTAACACTCAAATAAAAGCAATTGTAAGAGAATGCGGAATTGAATATCGAGATATAGTAAACTTTCTGCTGGAGAAAATGAGTCAACGCCTTGACGCATTTCTAAATCGATATGAAAAAGGCTTCAAGAAGTATGAGCGCCTAATGTCAAAAGATGATACGAATAAGGATGAGGTTGAAATTTATGCACTACAAGCACAAAGGAAGCTTACAAGTTATCTTGTGTCTCTGATTGATGTGGCATTCTTCGTGTTCAATAGCAATAGGCAGGTAAATACCACATTGAAATTGCAGAAGATAATGAACACCATCGTTATCTATGCAAAACGACATGGAGATTTTAAAGCTAATCCAAAATTTAGATTCCAAACAATAAACAAGGATATTATTTTTAAGAAGATTCAAGATGAGATAGCCTTGGTGCTTGCTACAACAGATTCACATCGAAACACCTTGCATGAAAGTCTCTATCTATTAATATTGGCAAAAGAGCTTGGTTATGCATATCTGCTTGCACCTGAAGTTATTAAATCATTCATTAAAAAAAGTGAGTTGCAGTATAACCTTTTCGCATGTATTATTTTAATGTATTACTATGCGAATCATAAGTGTTATAATGAACAGAAGACAATGTTGAAAGACGAAATTTTGAAGAAGTATCGGCTTGTTGCGAAGTCGGAGCGCAAACGCAATTCGGAACTCACTATTCTTACGGCGGATATGATGACTTGTCCCTTTGTAGATGATGCATACAAGCAAAGTCTTCTTTCTTTAATGGGGATTACTGAGATAAAAGACCAGCAGACAATAATGCGCTTTGCCAAGAAACAAAAGTACATTTTCACTCGCTGGACAATGTTTAATCTTAATAAGGAATTACAGGCAAAGATTTCACAAGAGGTATATTCGTAGCTTCTATAACAGCTGTTGGTCCAACTACTCTTTCACACACATAACCTTCAAGCTAGCCGAAACGACGCAGGAAGTTGCGTTTTTCCAAAATGGTTGGTTAGGATTGTACCAATTGTGAAATCTTGCCTTTTCTCAGACTTATATACATATAAGAATGAAGTTTCTTTGATTGCAAAAAATGCAATGCCCTTGGTCTGGATAATAATTGTGAAGAATAAAGTTAGTGGGTTTGGATTTTCAATGATATTTCCTTCTATGGATGAGGCATGGTTTCATATAGAAAGTGCCAAAAGCCGAGATGAGATTCATTATGTAGTTGTTGAAGGAACGGCGCCTTTGAATTTACGACATGAGTTTCGTTTTTAAGCATGTCACTGATTGACTCTATGATATGTCTGCCTGTTAAAGGGAAAGTGGCTCGCAGTGAACACATCAGTATTGCCCGATGACAGAGCAATCTCCACCTCGCCATCAGTGTCCGTCACGATGGCGAGGTCAGGGATTGCAGACGAGAACAAGAGCTGCGGAATATTAGTTGAGAGTGTGATTGCCATTTTATTTCATTTTTCATAAATAGCATAGAACCGAGCGTAGCGAGGTTTCTATGCGGCAAAATTATGGTACATCTACTATTCAACAAAAGACAGAAAAAACGCACCCCAAGAATGAGATGCGCTAATTTTGAATCAATCAGTTAGAGTTTAGTTCCTTCTTGTGATACCACCCACTACGTCATCGTTTTCAATGGTGGTTTCGGTTTTCTTCACCCTTGATTTCAGTTTGCCGAAACGGAATGATACCGAGATTTGGAATTGACGATTATTTTGGGAGTTAATGGTGTCTTCATATCCCAAGATGTCACCTTGCACAGTACGTGTATAATAGTGTAAATTCTTGTTGAATGGTGCATTGACTGTGAGACGCACAGTAAGTCTGTCATCGCTAAGGAATGAGCGTTGCAGGTTGAAGCCGCAACGATGAAGAGAGCGACTATACGAATAGATGTTTTCATGTGCGTGTCCTATTTGTCCGAATACGTAGGCGCTGATATTAAGTTTCCATGGCAGTTTTTGGTTGACATTGACATAGTAATACAATGGGTTGCAAGTCAATTCCATATTTAGATTGGTATTCTTTTGAATGGCATGGCTATAATCGAGGTTTGCAACCAATGTTGTTTTGCTGAATGGTTTCCATTGAAGATATGTCTCAATCTGGAATCGGCGGTTTTTGATGACATTGCCGTAAGTGCCGTAGCGCATGTCATCTTTGGCATAAACGACTGAGCCTATTTGGTCATTGCTGAAATTAAATTGGGGCACAACTTGTAGCGTGAGGTTTTGACCCACATAAAGATAAGTTAATTGAAGACGTTGGTCACGAGCACTGGCCAATTGCGGATTGCCGAAATCAACTCGCATTGGTGTGGTGACTATGGCAGGATTTAGATAGGTAATTCCGGGTCGTGTAATACTTGTAATATAACCAAGTTTCAACGACTGACGCTCATCAATCTGATATTGTATGCTGGCCTGCGGGACGAAGTCGTTCAAATGCTTATGAAACGACTGACCGCTGCCATCGGGATAGTTGCCAAGCATGTAACTGTACTCGTAGCGTAGCCCTGCTCGCGCCGACCAGCGGTCGTGGTCGTATATATAGTCGGCATAGACGGCTGCTATATGTGTGGTATGTTTGAAATCGGTTGAATATGACGGAAAATTCGGCTCTTGATAGAAGTCTTGGCGATGTTTGCTCATATTGCGGCGGTCAATGTATTTGGCACCGAATTCTATTTTGTTCCATTGCATGAACGGCCTCACATAGTCAACTTGAAATGTGTGCTCGGTAAAATGCTCACGTGCTTTGGTCAAGAATCCCATGTAGGGAAAAGGGAAATTGACCATATTGCTGTAGTTGGTTTCTTGGTCAGAGTGCTGGCGCGTGAGTGCGAGCATGTACGACAAAGTCAGTTTTTCTCCATCGCGTTTTGTCCGGTGTTCGTAGTCAAATCTACCGTTCCATGATTGATGTCCGTAATCGGGCAACCAATAATTCTCACGGTAACTATAGATGAGATTGCCTTCGCCGTCAAAAATCTCTGAATCGGCAAGACCTTGAATGTCCTGTTTGCAGAAATATCCACCAAAAGAAGCCGATAGCAGATTTAGCGAGTCAATATCATAACTGGCATTGATGTCGGCAAAATGCACGTTTCCGGGATTTGTCCCCTTGTTGGCAATGTCTTCGGTTTTGCCCGATTCCACATACCGACGATGGATATAGCTATCTAGTTTTGTCTCTCGTTTGGACAAATGGCTATAACCGTAGTTCACCGACAGATTGAGCTTGCCGAATTGAGTGGCAAAATACCCACCTATATTTGTGTGGTTTAACGACGTGTAACCTGCGTTGACATTGCCAGTAATGCCGTCCATGTGCCGAGTGTCCATCATAACGATGTTGAGAATGGCGTTCACCCCTTCGGCATCCTCACGAGCACCTGGGTCGGTGATGACCTCTATGCGCTTGATGGAAGAAGCTGGCATTGCCTTAAAGATTTCTTTGGCATTCTTCGTCAAATTCGGGTCAAGATGACCATTTTTATAGATTTTGTAGTTGCTGTTGCCTTTTACAAGAATATTCTCATCACGGCCAATCGTCACCATTGGCACTTTGCGCAGCATATCCATTACAGTCTGCGTTTTTGCATCGTTGTCTGCTTGCACATCATAACTCACACGGTCAATGCTTTGCCTGATGAGTTGGCGTTGAGCAGTAACTTCCACGCTGTCAAGCGAAATACTGAGCGGTATTGAATCTTGTTGAGCAGTATTGATAGAGTCATTGGCTGTTTGCGCACTTACCGCAAACTGCAAAGCCAACAAGACAAATGATATAGTGAAAAATCTCATATATGTAGTTCTGTTCTTTTCTTCATAGAAGCATTCTGACTTCAAGATTTTGATAGATGTTTTTTCCATAATTTGTTGTTTAAGAAATTGATTTTCGCTACAAAGGTATAATGATTTATTGAATTACGATAAATATTTATTGATATTTAATATATTTTAATTCTTTTACGAAAAAACAACAATTTCCCATGCAACATAAAGAAGAACTGCGAGCGAAGCGAGCCGCGCGGGTTTCCCTGCGTCCAAAGAGAGAAGCGAGCGAACCTGTGCGGGTTCGCTCGCGCGTTTTTGGATAAATCAGGCTGCGCCGAGGCAATACTCAAGCAAGCTTGGTGCTTCCTCGGCTTGCACTGATTTTCTCACTTTCGGGATTTCTCCTTGTTCCGTGTCGTGAGTTCAAGAAGGCAGTAGCTACCCATCATCGCCAGTTCTCGGTACTGGTCACACTGCGTCATCCACTCTATTGTGTCGGTTCCAGCTGGTCTATAGTCCTGCACTATCAGGGCGGCCTCCACTGCCAGGCTTTGCAGTCTCTCCAGGTCTCGGTCGGTCATCTTGTGGTAAATCATAGTTTCGGGTTTCTTTGAGAGGTGGGCGAAGGTTCGCCCACCTCGGGGTTAATCACTCGTTAAAACTCTCTTGCCATCTTTGCACGGGTCTAGGGATGTAGGACCACTGCAAGATAACTGCATCCTTGAAGACTGCCTTCAGCTCCACTCCGTTAGCGTACTCCCATCCTCGGTGCAGATGGTATTGCAGTACTAGAGTACTGCGGTAGCCGTTGTCCTCGATTACTGCGATAACCTCGTGGCTTGTCTCGATGCCTAGATGTGTCAGACTGCACTCGGGCAGCATGGTGCCATCCTTCCACTCAAAATCATTGATTTGTACCATAGTTAAAAGGGTTTCTTTGTGAGTGGTGGAGATCTCTCGCTCCACCACTCGGTTAAACAATCTATTTACTTGCTCTCGGTGTTTGGTTCGGTGTTCGCTTTCTTGGCGGTGCGCTTGCGTGGTGCGCTCTTGCGTGCGCCTTTCTTCTTGGGTGCGCTCTCAGCTTGTGCCGGTGCGCTCTCTTGGGCGGTGCTCTCCACCGGTGCGGTGGCGGGTTCGGTGCTCTCGGGCTTGCTTGCCTTCACGTCAGCCATCAGCTTGCCATAGACTCCCTTAGGGATGATGGCATTAAAGCGCTTGCGGAGGATGAAGGCGTAACGTAACGCCTTGAGGGGTGTGGCGATGTAAAGCTCATCGCTTTTTTTGTTGTCATTACTGCGGTAAACGTGCCAAAACGAACCACTTTAAAACTCTCTCTTAGATGCTAATACTAAATTTGCCATAGTAGTAAAAATTAGAAGTGAATAAATATGTGAATTGAAAATTTAGACTTTATAGATGTTAATGTAACTAGCTTGGATGCCCATCTCAAAAGCTATGCGCTCCGCTTGCGCTCACGGCCTCGACCTCGAAAGTGTGAATTTCATTCTCGAAGTCCACCACATCGACCACATAATTATTGTATGCGGTAGAGCGGAAACCTTTTTTACTAACTCCGCTTGCAGCTGTGTCAGGAGTGCTGAAGAACGATGTGTTAAATGATGCTGTCATAATCTTTGAAATTTTTAAGAGGTGAATAATCATTGTCTACGTATGTCGCGTATAACCTTTTTACGGTGCGTAACAAAGTGAGGCAGGGAAGTGAGCGACCGCAAGGCTTGCCTGAAAAATTTCTATCGCTTGCGGCTCGAAAAATTATGGGCGCAGAACTGAAAAAGCGTGCGAGGTGAGAGCCGAAGCAAACTCGTTTGGTTTCTGCCGAACCGCAGCCGATTTTATGTAATTTTTCAGAAAATTTTCAAAAGGCAACTCGACATGGGCCTTGCAGTGACAAATCGTGCAAATGAGAGCAGAGCCAAGCTTGCTTGAGCTATGCCGAGTGCAGCCGATTTCAGAGCGTGGTCAAACGACTGCCCTTAACTTTGCACTGGAAAAAGTTATACATCAGCGGCAGGAGTAATGACAATGATAACCTCTTGAGAATTGATTATGGCGGCTCACACATCGTGGCACTCCAGCGAAGCAGCGAGCGGAGACCATTGGCGCAAGTCGAGAGCAGAAACCAAACTCGTTTGGTCTCTGCCGAGGCGAAGCCCAATGACGGGCAAAGCCAAAAACAAAGCAAGGAGAAGAACGGCACCAGCCGTTTTCCCCTCCTTACCGATTAGCGAACCACCGCCTCGCGGTGGTTGGTAAGCGACAAAAAAGCCCCGGATCGCGCAGCGTTCCGAGGCATTAATTCATAATGAAACTACAAAGATTCTATCCCCTTGAGGGATATCTTGGATACCAAATAGAGAAGAATGATTACTCAGATGAATTTACATTCGATGCTGATACCTTATTATTGCAAGCGTCAATGAGAATGATATCCTTAGTGTTTTCTAAATGTAATTCTTTTAATGCTCTCATCACCATTTTGTATTCATTGTCAGAGAAATAAATTATGACTTTTAAACTTTGTCTTGTATGATTTGCCGTTTCATACACTTGAACTTGGTGTGCCAAATTTTGCTTTAGTTTTTTATTTGAAGCGAGTTTGAACTCAACTAGAGTCTTATCATCTTTACCAAATGATATAGTATAATCTACAGGTCCACGCCCATTATTTACTTCTCGATTAACATCATACGGAGAATTGAACCAAGTCAATCGGAAAATAACCTGTAAATCGCTTTCCCTCTCAACCGGTTTTCCCTTAACATAAAAAAGCCTGTAACCATCTTGGTTCTCTATTACATCTTTAAGAAATAAAACCCGCTTTCGTGTTGCTTCAAAAGAATCATTTGGTGATATTTTATAAAAATCTGTATTAGCAGAAAGAATCGAAATAAGCTCTTGAACTTGTTTTACGAAAAGGTTCTGAACATTTGCCACCTTTTGTTGGGAAACATTCTTTGCGCCTACTTTGTTCTCCTCTTTATGTTTTATGTAATAATTCAATATTTCAGGATAATGATTAATCACAACTTGAATAGCATTTTTAATATCTTTTTCTTTTGGTGATCTAGGGAGGCTTCTTATATATAAATCATTAATCTTATAACGAAGTTCATCATTGGGGACGCTATTCTTAATAGTTAAAAAACTATCGAACAAGTCCTTATGATTAATCCAATTATCATCTTTTGTTAATATGTCTTTTGGGGTCAACAGAACATAATCTCCGTTCCAAAATGGTAAATGAAATTCAGCGGAGTTCCATAATTCTTTCTCGTAATCGAACCAAACTTTATCAACCATTACTTTCTTAACATATTTTTTAGCGATGTATAATTTAGCAAATTCTTGAGTATACTCTAAAAGAAAACGGTTTATAAGATTGCAGGAAAAATCACTGATATTGTCTCGTCCCACTCCTTGATTGAAAAGACCTATTTTCTCTAGATGGGATGAAGAAGTGATGACCTCATTATTTAAATCTGAATAAACAAGTGGCATGGCCTTTGACATATTTCTACCAAATTTCATCCCAAGCCCAGAGCCTCGATTCCCATGAAGACTATATCCTAGCCAATTCTGCTTTATTTCTGGAAAGCAATACCACATTTTTATTTGAACTTCATTGTAACAGTGTAGCTCGGATTTTGTTTTTAAAAAGGACAAGTACTTAAGTATTTCAGAATGCAATTCCTGGTACTCTCTTTTTTTGCTTGCGTACAACAAAAACGGATCAATAAACAACGGTAAATCATTTACCAGTGATATATTGAAGGCCCCATACTCTTCCAGTATTTGCTCATCAATTTCAAATATGTCAGAAAAATATACCATATTCTTGTTATTTAATTATTACTGCAAAGGTAATGATTTCTGCAAGGTGTGGTGGTGAGTGTATTAGAGAAGTTATTAACAATTCGAGAAATTGGCGGATTGTTCAAGTTTTTGGCGGATTCTTGAAAGGATTTTCAAAATAAAGCAAGTAAAATTCCGTTATTATAAAAGTTTTATGTATATTTGCGGAATCATAAACCTCTTCGATAAATATGGACAAATCAGTAAAAGAAACTAAGGACCTCAACCGGATAAAAGTGGTCTTGGTTGAGAAGAAACGGACCAACCGTTGGCTTGCCGAGCAATTGGGGAAAGACGAGGCCACCACATCCAAGTGGTGCACCAATTCGATGCAGCCAAATCTTGAGACACTCATTAAGATAGCCGAGCTGCTGGAGGTCGAAGTGCAAGAATTAATTAAAGTATAAATCACCATATTGGCAGAATTCCAACAACAAGCTAAGCTATTGAATGTTAATGTTATACTTACCGTAAAAGATATGACTAAGAATACAATCAAAATAGGATTAGTAGATGCCGACCTGCTTTGTAACGGGACTCGGCACCCAAATCTTATCTTGATGAAGCTTGCGGGATTCCTCCATGACAATAGACTTGACTTCAAGCTGATACTTGATCAGGATGAAGATATTGAACAATACAAATTAATCTATGTCTCTCGTGTTTTCACTTTCACTAGAATGCCAGCATTCTATGAGAAAGCCACTCATGCTCAAAAACGCAAGTTCCGCCGAGGTGGTACGGGTTTCTATGCCAACGAACTAAATGTAAACATTTACCGTCAGATGCGTAATGACGACATGACTCAGTTGGAACAAGATTCATTCCTCAATAAATATCTCAACCATCGTGGTGGTCATCGTACTCATGGTATCGATCTCGCCCGCCAAATGCCATACTACCATCTTTATGATGAGTTTGTGGATCGAAAAGTGGCAGAAGGCTTCAAACGTGAAAAATATAAAGATTACGAAAAGTATAGTATTGGTTTCTTAACTCGTGGCTGCATCCGCCATTGCCCATTCTGCGTCAATAAGTTGGAAAATCACATTTTTCCCTATTCCGACCTCGAATGGTTCCTTGATGACGAGCGAGATGAGAATGGTCACTTGCTTCGACCATACATCTATCTATGGGATGATAATTTCCTCGCTTCTGATCCATCTATATGGCGTGTTCTGTTGCAACAATTGATTGATACAGGTCGCCCTTTCCAGTTCCGACAAGGTCTTGACGAGCGTATGCTTGCACAAAGTCCGCATGGCGAAGAGATGGCTGAAATGCTATCACATGCCAAATATCATGGTGATTTCATTTTCGCTTTCGACAACTGGAAAGACCGTGAATTGATTGAAAAAGCACTGAAGATATGGAAACGATACAACCCAAAGAAAGGAACAAAGTTCTATCTGTTTTGTGGATATAGATTGAAAGAAGAAAGTCACCAGAAGTTCTATCAAGATATTTGGGAATTATTCCAACGTATTAGAATTTTGATGTCATACGGTTGTGTTGGTTATGTAATGCGCCACGAAGATTATCATAAATATGAAATATCAAATCTTTATGTTCAAATCGCTCGTTGGTGTAATCAACAACAGTTTTACAAGAAGATGTCATTTTGGGAATTTGTTTATCGTAATCAATCATACTGGGAGGAGCACTCTAGAGGAATAACAAATCGTCCACATCTAAAGACATTCGAGGAATTTGAAATAGACTTGAGAAGTGGATACTATGGTGATGGTGAAGGTCAAGTAAAAATGTGTTTACCTTTGCGCTCTGTAATGAGGACACTTGAGAGATTTCCTGAGCACAGAAATGAGCTATTGGAGATGTTTAATTATAAAATGGATAATTTAATAAACCCTCATTTGTGGGAATAGTATATTATGGCAGCAACACGATTAAAAGAAGCATTTCTTCACTTGAGTCAACACTCAGTTGATTCTGTCCAGAATGGTAAGTCTTTTACCGAATGGGATGAGTATATGCACGTTGATAGGCCCATTGAAGACAAACTATACGTGAAGATGGACCAAATTGACGCTTCAGGCGGTGGGATTGTTCTCCTTGTAGGTAGTGCAGGTGACGGTAAATCTCATCTTCTGAGTCGTATTAGGCAAATGTCTGATTGGAGAGACAACAGTTTCTATAACGATGCGACAGCTAGTAGCTCACCTAAAAAAACGGCTATAGACACGCTCAAAGAAGCTTTATCGGATTTTAAAGATGCAAATCTATATAAAACAAATAGTAAGTTGGTTCTCGCCATAAATCTTGGAAAACTAAATGCTCTAATTGAGGATGAAGAATTCAAGGCAGAATACAGGGAGATTGTAGATTCGACCTGGCCAATATTTGATGATGACGATACTACCCCTCCTATTGATACGGAGAGGGTTAAGGTTGTTATGTTTGTGGATCAGCAGGCATTTGAATTCTATGCCGATTGTCCTGAAAGTATTGTAAAATCAAAGTTCTTGTCTGAAATAATGGAAAAGATTGTGGCTAAGAAAGGGGCAAATCCTTTTTATAAAGCATACAAGGATGATATTGCAAATGGTGTTAGCATAAAGGATCCACTTATTCTGAACTACGAGTTGTTGTCATTACCAGAAATCCGCAATACAATTGTAATGACAATCATTGAAGCTATTATACGTTTTAAGATGAATATTACTCCTCGTGAATTCCTTGATTTCTTGTACACGATAATGGTATACCCATACGAGTACAAAGAAAAACGAGATTTTTACGAGGCGCTATTACCAACTCTGCTATATTGTGGCAGTGAGAATCTTATCCAAAAAGCTATTTGTAAATTAGATCCTCTGAAACAAAGTAGCACAGAGCATGATAAGCAACTTTCTGTATTGTTTACTTCATACTCCATACCAATCAATTATTTTGATTCTGAGCAGCTAGCTCAACTTCCATCTGAATTAGTCAAGCGTACAAATGAATTTTACGCTAACAATGGACGTGATATAGAGAGAACAACAAAATTTGTCTTCAGATTAAAACATCTTTTGTCTTATCATACCGAGAGCAAAGTCTATTCATCTTATCTTGAAATTCTAAAGGGAATATACAAGAAAGATACTCATAAAATGCAGGAAATCTATTCCACTGTAGCAAAGGCGATCCCTCGACATTATGGTTCATATTATGCAAAGACAAATATGGTTCCTTTAAATATACAAGGTGGGCGTTATCGTCTTTTTGGTAATTTACAACTTAAACCCGAAATAATCAAACCATATTATTCAGAAACAGAACACAATGACTTCTTATTAAGGTTTGATATGTCGTGGAAGTTCCCAGATTCTCCAGTTACTTTAAGAATGGATTATCAACTATACTCTTATCTGTATGAACTTAATCGTGGAAAGTTGGCACTATCTTACGAAAACGAGAAGAACTTGTTGTTTAGTAGATTTGTTAGACAATTAATTGAAAAATGTAATTGCGAACAAGAGATTACTGTAGTCAGAACAGATTTACCAGAGATAAAATTAACAGAATCATCATTTGGAAATATTGAATTATCATGAAGATAGATTTAGATGCTTATAACGAACATTACCACCAAGCTGGTAAGTTTATAGATAATTGGCAAGAAGGAATAAAACTCCTTCCTTTCAATTCAAATCCAGCATCTGCTTATGATAAGAAATGCGGATTACATGGTACTACAGGTGAGTTCTTTCGCTTGTGGGACAATGATGGCACTAAGGCAATTGAGGACTTTGAGAATTCTGCTGTCAAACCTGTTGTAAGCTATCTGACTGACCAGAAGCAGATGGAATTAACTCAGGTTAATGAATTCACACGTATGTTGAAGGATATCATGTTTGTAAATGGAAACTTGAATATCACAGATTCAGCTTTTTTAAAATATCTACCTCTAGTACCTAATGATGAAAGAATCTCAGTAAAGGATAGAAAGAAGTATAATGATGGACAACGAAAGTTGGGAAATTATCTCTTTTCAATGTTATCGGATGGCATGCAAAACTCAGGGCATAAATTGGCTCCCAATCTCTTCTCTAGGATTCTTCAAGATGCTATATCTCCTTTAAGAAGTTCCTCAGAAGATACAAGAGCACGTGACTATGTCGTTCTGCCTTATATAAAGAAATCTTTTGAAGAGGATTTAAAGTGGATGCTCGAACAGGAAGAAGCAGTTAAGGTAAAATATCTCCATCTGTTCCTACACTTTTATGCATGCTATGCAGTAATGCAAGCAATTGTGATGATTAATTCAAATAAGCTAGAGAAAGCTTCATGTCCTGCTCCGTTCTATTACATTCTTAATTCCGAAAAAGCCTCCGTTAATCATGACGCCGTACTTAGAGGTTGGTCTTACCAAATTCCTAAATCATCATTAGACAAGCTTTATGGAAAATCACAAGCACTCGACATACTAAATAGTGTTTTAGGTGGAAATGTGGGATTCTATAATGATGTAATAGAAAAGCTAAATGAAACCGATTTTGACGATAATCGAGAACTTTGCAACAAATTACTAAAGCAGTATCAAGACGAAAAGTACGAAGTAATAAGTCGGAGGACAAGTGAAGGTGGGACTATTGAAAAGAGAGAAATCGATGTTCATTCGTATGAAGAGTTTATTTCCACTTTAGAGATGCTTTGTACTGGCCTTCAGTCAACAAGCTACATTTCGCGTATGCGAAAGAAAGTAATAGATATGATGAGCGTTAGATTCCTTCAGAGCCGAAGAGGGAACTTTGTTTTGGTTCTGGATAATGAGATGCTCACTTTTCTTGTTGCTTTATTCACGAAGAGCAAAAAAACAAAACTTGAAGATATGTATAAACTCTTCAACCGGTATGGCATTCACTTCAATAGAGGAAGTCGACTTGCCATCGAGGAGTATTTATTAAAGTTAAACCTTTTAGACAGGAAGAGTGATTCCGGGGAAGCGCAATATGTCACAGTCGTTTTATAACTATATAGCCAAGGAGCTTTTACTAGGTTATTTTAAGAAGAATCCTCTGCAAAAAGGCAGTAGATACTTCATGATTATTGAGAATGAGGGACATCGCAATCTTTTGATGGATGCCCTTAGTCAAGTATGTGAACCAATTAAGATCTCGGGCATCTACAAAGGTAACAACTCTGAAATATTGGAGGAGGAATACAACACCCATGTTATGAGGCCTTCTACTGATGCTCCATCCATCATCATTGGCTATGACAAAACCTCTACAGAAGATTATCTGACAACTATTAGAAATACTGTCGGCGTTACTGGAAGTAAGTATGAAAACTATGGAGTGATTTACATTCTGTCTGATAGCATTCTCTCTTCTATTATTACAGCAAGTCAAGACCTTCAAGCATTAGGTGGCCCTCTTCATTCAAGCTATATTATAAATGATATCCAAGAAAAAGCTGAAGATAAAATCTCTAAAGATTTGGAGCGCTCATATCTCACCAAACATCTCACCAAGATTTCCGAATATATCGCCGATGGGACATGCAGCCTTTTTGATTTCAAACATGCACTAAATGTTTTAGCCGATGGAACATTGACGGGGCACTATAATGAATTGGATTTCTTTAATGATAAGGCAGTATATGATGGAACGTTTAAACCATCTGACTCAGAGATACAAATTCGTGTAGATAAGAACCATGAGATTTATCGAAAAGTCAGTGACATCATGCATGAGGATGATGACACAGACAAACTTAAGCTTTTACAGAAATTCCTTGACGAGAAGCTATCTAAAAAGGTCGTAAAGGACCAAACTTGGAAAGATATAGATTTTCAGGAGTTTCTAGATAGTATAGAGAGAAAAGCTGCCACAGCAAATCTTGAATTACTAGATATAGATTTGCCTTCCGAAGGATTGATGACATCTTTAGTCAAGTTAACGAAAGGTAATCCTAAAAAGAAATCAACTTCATTTGTTGTTGTTTGTGATCAGACAGACACACCTGTTGAGGAGGTAAAAGTTACTTTCAACAAAGAGTTGAAAAAGGTCTCATCCGATAGTTGTCAGACATATGGACAAGTTCTGAAAGTATCAGTTGGAGATTTATTAGTAAAGCAGTCTATTGGATTGAATGACAACCATCATGACTTCTTTATGATAAAGTTGCCATGCAACAAGAGCTTCTTCAAAGACATAGATCAATGCTTCTCCATTAATAAAAAAGGAGAGATTGTTGTAGTGGTTCCAGAAGAGGCTGATATTTTAACCTTTGGTACAGGAACAAACATTCTATCTCTACCACTCGATAACAAAGTAGAGTGGACTGATGATGCAAAACTTGAAATTCCTATTGTAGCAGAAGATGATAACGACCAAATCAGTTTTGAAGTAGACTTTGGCAGCAAACAGATAAAGATTATACTGAAACTTCATATAGCAAAGCCTGTTCCTCCAGCAAGACCAGGAACTGTTGAAGGTTCTTATATTGGCGGAGAGGTGATTGTAGATGGTCAACCCCGGGCTGTTTATTCATACTGGAAGAAATACCTTGATTGGGAACAAGCATTTATCAAGAATGGTTGCACTCACATCAACTATGTATTCAATGATTTAATTGGAAGTTATGAAGCAGAGTGCGAAAAACTCGAACTGCCAAATAAGGTTCATAATACTCTAATTCATCTTTTTGATTATTATAATAATCATGAGACTATACCTTCGTTATGTCCCATGAATGACGAATTGCGTGAACTATACAAAGCATATTGGAAAGCTGTTGTAGATACTGTTCAGAGTATTCCAAATACTCGTTGTTTACTAAGAGAAGAATATTTAATCACAAAACTTGGCATTGTTTCTGAATGGGACAAAATATATCTTTCTCCGTTCCATCCAATTTTGGTAGCATACTCTTTGGAATATGATTCTCAATTTGACACAATAGAGGATTCTACTTTTGCAAAGAAGTTGTTGTCCCCATTCTACCTTCTCCCATATATTTATGTCAACAACTCTGCATTGCGCCCATATACAGACAAGAATTTATCAGAAATCAGAAATTGGCTGAGTTATGAGGGCGTTAATAGCAAACCCCAGGAACGCACAAATGACATTACCACAAAAATGGTATGGACTAAGATGCAGGCATTCATTCGTCACTTCAAATATTTATTCCAGAATAAGGATTGCCCGATCATCATTAGTACTATAGGAATTACGGATGATACGAACATTATAAAAGGATTGTTGGAATTCATCAGACGTGAGTATGCAGGAGGGGTTCAAATAATAGAGCTTCATGAGTATGTAGACAACCTAATGGAAGAGACTTTCTTTGAGAAGTTAAACAGACTTGATTCAATTGATGCTATATCACGTGAACTTGAATTTCTAAATGTAAAAATTGAGTCAAAAGGCGAATATACTAGTCAAGAAATAATACACCAGTTCTTTACTCGTGTTTCATTCTATAAACATGCTCTAGATTCTATTAATGGAAGTATTGGTTATTCGCATATCGCATTCTATCAGATGGATACTGGTACTGAATTCATTCGTCAGGTAACGAATGAAATGCGAACAGAACTTTCTTTTAATGGCTTGATTTCCATTCCTTCCACTAAGAATAAGTCGGGAGCATACATTATTGGTTATGGTACATCTGGCGTAAAAGAAGAGCATGGTTATATTTATCCTATGACTACTGCTTTGAATACGTTATATGCCAATGAGGAACATGAGGGAAGTAGTGTGTTCAGTAAAGACACTTGTGTAGCAAAGCGATATAAGTTTAGTAAATCTGAGTTACTAAACTCCATATATGAAAATGCAAACTGGGTTACATTCATCAATCCAGAAGTGGACATCAACTTCTTTTACAAACAAAATCTATACGTAGTTCATTATACCGATCAATACACTATCAATGCTAAGTACGATAGTATTACGGTAACAAAGCACGTAGATCAGTATGAGAACATGTTGCGAAAGTCGTATGAGAAATATGCTTTGTCTGAGGAGCGATTTCTGCATTTTAACGAAACAATGATGAATTATTTCAACTGTCTGAATGGTAGTTGGATGCTTGACATCGTGAACAAGACAGAAGAGCAAATTCGTGAAAAGATGAGTATTGTGGCTGCAAGTGTAGCTATGTTGCACTTTATGAAGCGAAACAAGAACGTTCATTGGATTCCTGTATCTCTCGAAGAAATCCTTAGAGTGACAGGTTCCATTGGTTTGCCACAAGAATACATTTTTTCCAAGAAAACACTTGGTGCAAAGGGCGCTATGTCTGATGATCTGCTGATGATTGGTCTTGACGCTGTAGACAAGAATGACCTAAAACTTTATCTCTATCCTGTAGAGGTTAAGTTCTCGAAAAATAGTTCAATGGCTGAGAAAGCGGGGAAGCAGGTGAGTCAGACATTTACTCAGTTGAAGCAGCATCTGTTTGGTGATTCCAATTTTACAAAGAATATCTACCGCACATTCTTTGCGTCACAGTTCCTGACTAATGCGGAGAAACTGAATGCAAATAATTTGCTGTCAGACAACGATTACAATGAAATAGAAAAGTATCGCTATGAATTGTTGAATCTACAATATACCTTGCAGGAAAAGCTTCCAGTAAAAGAAATGGGAAAAGCTGCAATCATCTCATTCTTTAGCCATGCACCACATAGCTTGAGCACATCGCTTGTGGACAATGTACCTGTATGCGAGGTGCATTTCTCGGAACAAGAATGCTTCCAATTCGTTGCAGAACCAGATTGCAAACATTTGGATTTCTTAAAGACGGATTTAATCATGATTGATAATGACACATTATATGCCATTGACAATCCTGTTGCTATTGCTCCAACTGAATCAGAAGGACTGCTGGTTGAAATGACAGATATTTTGGAAGATGAAGATGACGTGAAACCATCGGCCCCGATTATTAATATGACTCCGTCAGAACCTGATACTACTGAAGGAAAGACAGTAGAGACAACTCTGGTAGATACATCATTTGCTAACTCTTATAAAATTAAAATTTTGGTCGGTCACACTCAATCAGGTCATCGTGAGGTTGTGTTTGAACCGAACAACACTAAGATGGTATCACATCCTAACATGGGCATTATTGGGACGATGGGTACTGGTAAAACTCAGTTCGCTCGCTCAGTAATAGCTCAGTTTACAAAGGAAAGCATCCATAATGTAGGAGGTAAGCCTGTGGGAATGCTTGTCTTTGACTATAAAGGCGACTATAAGGACAAGGAATTCCTTGATGCTGTAGGTGGAACTTGCTATAAATTCAACTATCCGTTTAATCCATTGAAACTAGTGGTAAACGATGAGGTTGAGGGCATGAATCTTCCTGCAATTACTGCTGATAGAATTGCCGATTCCTTTGCTAAAGCATATGGGCTTGGTTTGAAGCAGCAGAGTAATATAAAGCAGGTTATTATTGACACATACAAAGATGCCGGAATCACTAAGGATCCGACTTCTTGGAAAAATCCTGTGCCGACGATGGAACAGGTAATCGAGAAATATTTTGAGACATACGACGCTAATGATAAGGCTTTTGCCCTATTTGACAAACTCAGAGACTACACCATTTTTACAACCGACAATAGCAACTGTGTTTCGTTGTTTGAATGGCTCAACAGTGTTCGGGTAATTGACTTAACACTCTATCCTGATGACACTAAGAAGGTGATCGTGTCTTTGATTCTCGATTTGTTCTATGCAGAGATGCGACAATTGGGCGGTAGTAAACAAAAAGATGGTTTCCGTGAATTAAGGGCAATGATTATGGTGGATGAAGCACATCAGTTCCTAAAGAAAGATTTTAATTCTTTCCGTAGCATTATAAGCGAGGGGCGTATGTTTGGCGTGGGTATGATTCTTTCAACTCAGAACGTTAGTGACTTCAAGACATCTAAAGAGGACTACTCTCAGTTTATTTTGAGCTGGGTGATACACCATGTAAACTCTATCAGTAAAGCAGAAATTGCAAACATTTTTGGAGCTAGTGATCCAAATAGTGACCGTTACATGGACTTTATAAATCGAGCAAAACTCTTTGAGAGTGTATGTAAGATTGGCAGCCGAGTGGAAGGCATTCGAGATTTGCCATTCTTTGAACTGGTGAAACAGGATGAGCAATTTAAACCTCTGAAGAATGAATAACAGATAAAATAAACTATGGCAATTGACAAAATAAGAGTAATTCTAAAAGGTGTCATACTGGTTGTGGCTCTTGCTTTCGCCTTGACTGCATCTGCGCAGACGAAGCGGGCATTGCTAGTGGGCATTTCAAATTACTCGACCAATAGTGCTACGCAGTGGACGGATATTCATGGCGCTAATGATGTAGAACTGATTGCCACAACTTTGAAATCGCAAAAGTTCAAAATCACCAAAGTAACTAACCAGCAAGCGACAGCTAAACGTATACGAAAAGAGTTAAAATCACTAGCGAACTCATGCAAACCAGGCGATTTGGTTTATATTCACTTTTCTGGTCACGGTCAACCATTTGATGACAAGAGCGGTGATGAAGAAGATGGTTGGGACGAAGCAATCATTCCTTATGACGCACAAAAGGTTTACAGAAAAGGCAAATATGAGGGAGCGAATCACATCATTGATGATGAACTTAATGGATATTTCAACCAGATAAGAAAAAAAGTCGGAGCTAAAGGTTTCCTTTGTGTTGTCATTGACGCATGCCATTCAGGCAACACCTATAAAGGTGACGAGATAGAAGATGATGAGGAAATATATATTAGGGGCACTCGAGATGGTTTTAGTTCAAGTGGAAAACCATATCGCCCTCGAATAAACACTAATGGGCATTTTGTTATTAATAGCAATGGCACACAAGGTGGAATACTCATACTTGAAGCTTGTCGTTCCTATCAGTCCAATTGTGAGATAAAACAAGATGGCCAATATTATGGCCCACTCTCATATTACATCAACAAGACACTGCGTATAAATCAACTGACAAAATCTTTGTCATGGGTTCAAACAGTAAAAAGATTGATGGATGGTGATAGACGATTGACAAAACAAAATATGGTTATCGAGACCTCTTTGAAGTAACATACTGATATGGACTACTCATATGAAACTCTGAATAATTTTGCCTCAAAGCAATGGGAGAAGACACTTGCGTTTTTGCAAGGTCAGTTTTCATTATCACGCCCCGACTGCGAGGATGTTTTCCAGGAGGCATTTATCATCCTTCATCAAAAGATTATGGATGGAGAACTTGCTAGCATGACAGCCTCGCTTGCAACCTATTTCAATAGTATCTGCCGTAACAAAGCTTTCGAGATGATGCGAAAGAGCGGTAAAACACTAAAAATTATTGACGAGTATCCTAATGCTACCAAGGATGAATTTGAAGATGAACGAATCGACAAGCTTTTGGCACTTGAAGATAATGATGAGCAAGTAGAACGTAGAAAGTCTGCACTCGTGAGGCAAATAGTAAAAGATCTGCCAGAACAATGCAATGACATTTTGTGGGGCTTTTATCGAGACGGATTCTCTATGAAGACTTTGGCCAGTATGCTTAACTATAGTAGTGAAAGTTCGGTGAAAGTCATAAAACATCGTTGCTGTAATAAGTTCAAAGATCTATACAATAGTCTAGTTGGAAGAATATTTGATTAAACCTTTCAAAACAGAAATCATAATGGAAGATAAATTCAATAACAATATAGATGAAACTTTGCTGCTTGAGGACGAAAAAATAGTTAGATACCTTAAGGGTAAAATGACAGCAGAGGAAGAACAAGAATTCATGCTAGAGTTGGAATCCAATGAAAAATTGAAATCCAAGGCAATCGCTACTGCTCGCTTGGTCAAAGGCATGAAAGAGGTTGGAGCGGATAGCGATGAAGAAATAATGGATGAAATGCTCGCTTTTGAGCCTAACGAAATAAAAAGTATTGCAAAGCAGGTTGTCCGCAAAAAGAAAACAAAGATAATTACGTTCAGCAAAGCAGCGACATGGCTTTCAGCAGCCGCTTCTGTTGCGCTACTCGTTTGGGGAGGTTTTAGTTTTAATGATTATCGAAAAACAACTAGCCTTGGAGAAGAATACTCTACAGTTTTCTCATCTTCTCAATTTATACGTGGCGGAGAAGATAATGCAGAGATAGAGAACAAACTTGCCAAACTCTTTGACAACGTTGCATCAAAGAAAGACTTAGATAACACGCTTCATGAACTGTCATTATGTTGGGAGATTGCTAAACAAGAAACATATAACGACTACACCGATTATGCTCCAGAAATCGGCTGGAACCTTGCTGTTGGTCACCTGAGGAACAATGATATAAAGAAAGCAAAAGAAGTTCTTGACAAGCTGATAGATATTGCTCCAGAAGGCACAGTCATTGGCGACAAGGCAAGAGAATTACTCAAGAAAGTTGAAGAATTATAATTTTGTCCATTATGAATAAATTTTATCGTTTAATAGTTTGTTTTTTCATTGTCGCATCTTTTAATTCTGTCTCATTAGGTCAAGATGTTGAATCAATGTTAAATGTGTGTTGTAGAGTTTTAGAAGATCGGAACGAAGCTTTATATGATGAAGTAGAAAACTATTTAATCAACATTGATACAGATAGTATTAATGGAAATCTATACATGGAAACTCTATATCATATTGCATTAGGAAATTTATACGCATATAAATATAAGGATTGGAGTAAATCAACTTTAGAGTTAGAATATTTACTTCCTAAAATTGAACCATTTAAGCATTTAGATACATATCATGAGCCATATAAGGCATTACTATACGCATATGGTATTAGTTTAATAAACATTGGAGATTTTGATAAAGCTGAAAAAGCATTTTCAAAACATATTATAGAAGCCATTGAAGATGAATATGACACTCATTTATATACATCGTATAATGTGCTTGCTGAGATTTATATGCAAAAAAACAATCTAAAGTTAGCAGAGGACTGTCATGACAAATGTCAATCTTTTTTAATAAACTCATATATTAGAGACCATCCAGAGCATTCTTTTTACTTAGACAGTTTTAATTCACTTAAAACTGCTATTAAAAAGTCTAAAAATTCAAATACTGTTAACACTGAACAACATATTAATTTGTTATGCTCCTTAGGCACATTGCTTAACAAAATAGATCAAGGCAATTACGAAGAAACCAGTCACGTATACTTTGAGGCTTTAAAGATAGCTATTGATTGTGATTTGAAGAAGGCAAGTGGGTTAGCAGATTGTTTAGTTAATTTACAAAAAATAATAATTAAAAACTTTCAGGAGCCATTAAAGTCAAATTTAATGGAAAAGCTTGTGCCTTTGGAAATAGAATACTTTTCTGAATTATCACAACCTGAAGACACTTATATTTCAGTGGCTTTATCTTATGCCGCAAATCAATATTATGACAAAGCTATTGAATATGGTACAAACGCTTTGGAAATTTTAAAAAAAGATAAAAATAGGAATTGTGAAAAACTTAATCAATTATATAGAACACTTGTGTCATGTTATTTGGGGTTAAGTACAGACAGTGCAAACGTTATAGCTTTTGAATATCTACAAAAACTGGAAAATAATATATCCGATAATGATGAAGAGTATTATGAATGGGCTCTTGAAAATCATGGTATTATATTAAGGTATCTATATAAAACTGAAGATGCGATAAAATGGTTTAATAATAATTTGAACTATTTTCAAAAAAAATATAGTGAATATTCAGATCAGTATATAAGCACATTAAACCAACTTGCATTAACTTATTTAAGTGTAGAAAATGAAAAAAGCTTCTCATATTTATCACAAGCTAAGCGACTTATTGCACAAAGTGAAAATGTTACAAAATCAACGATAAGAGGCGTGTCTATTAACCTTGCACGTTATTATATATCAAAAGAAAAATATGATAAAGCAATGACTGAGCTGAATAGGGTAAGGGATATTGAGAATATACTTTTCGGTAAAGAAACAACTATAACGAAGGAATTAATACAAAAGTGTCTATAGAATGAAACGATTGATCCTAATTGTCTTTTCTCTTAGTGTTTTCTCAAGTTGTTTTTGTCAAAATGAAAAAAACGACTCTATTGCCATGAAGCTATATGAATATATGACAGCAGGTAAATCTGAGCAACTTGAAAGCTATTTTATTGACAATAGAGAATCTCTGGACAAGATGACAGACGATATACTCGTAACAATAATTAACTTGGGAAAATATGCCCAAAATATGCCATTTAATCAAGATTCAACTATTAATTGTATTAAGCGAATCACTCAAGTGTTTAATGAACACAAAGAAGAAGTAAAAAACTTGTCATTCGAATACATGACATATTTTAATTTGTATATACCTTTCCTCTGTAAAATCGGTTCTCATGAATATCTTAATATCTATAAAACATTTAAAGAAATATGGCCGTTGATTGACAAAAGTTATTCTGAAATTTATATAAATATTCTAGAGTATGTTTCTCTTCAGGCAATAGAAGATGCTCATTATACAGAAGCAGCTAGTATATTTGAAGAATTAATTGACTTAAGTAATCAAGGATATAAGGTAAGTTCTGAATCATTTATCTATTATTATATGCTTGGCATTTGCTACCAAAATATTGGTGAAGAAGAAAAAGCAATCATCATGCTTGATAATTCTCTGGTTAATATATCCGCTAAAGAAAGAATTGAACAAACTGAAGCATATATAAGTATAATTAGACAAAGATTCGAGTTGGCCACAAAAATGGCCCAACTATCAAGAGCACGGGAATTAGGAGAAGAATTGGTAGCATATTATGAAAACAAAAAGAATCACAAACAAGATTTAATTGATGTTTCTATTAGACTTGCAGAGCTAGAATTAAGAACGTTTAATGCAAAAGATGGAATATATTATTATGAAAAAGGGATGAAAGAAATATTAGCATCGTCGAACTATGATGAAAGTGAGAAAAAGAATTATTTAGCAGATTTATATGTTGTATATAATAATTTTGAGGTAAATGAGAACGATAGGAAATTTCGATCTTACAAAGAGAAGTATAATATTCAAGACATAAGAACAAATAAAAATAGAGAGCTTGATGAACAATACGTTGAGTCTTTATGGAATGTTGTTAATCATTTTAACTGGAATACAGAACCTGATTATTATAGTTATGCGACATCTATTTTATATCTATCACAATATTATGGTAGCAGAAAACAGGAACTCTATGCTGTTAAAATAATTGAAGATGCTATTGCTTTATTCCAGAAACATAATGTTGGCGAGCAGCATTATGCTTTATTATATAGTGCATTAGGTAATATTTATACAAATTTTCAGGACTATGATAAAGTAATTGAGTATTGTAAAAAGGCTCAACAGATATACAATATTAATAGAATGTATAATGCAGAATATGTAGACATTCTTTGTAATTTAGCGAAAGCATATTGCTTCAATGGAGATTTGATTTTTTCAAAAATCTTTATTGAAGAAGCGATAAACCTAGTAAATTCAACATCTGGAATAAAAAATGATAAAAACAGATATCACAATATCTTAAATTGTTTTAGTACAGTATTTAAGTTTCTAGGAGAAGAAGAAAAGGCTCTCTCGTTTAATGAAATGATTCTTGATGATTTTTCAGATAACGAGAATAATGACATGAAAAAAATTTTTGAATTATTCAAACTTGATATTTTATTATACTTCAATCGATTCCAAGAGGCTGATGAAGTAATTAAGTCTATAGGCTACACTTATTTTGACAACTCAAACATATGGTGGCCATTATTTGAGACAAATTATTTCAACGATAGACCATGTGAAATTGAATTAGAGAAAATAAATAAATGGTCTCGCGATGAAATCAAACGTTTATACTCCTCAGTGTCCAGTAATGGGTTGAAAGAGTATTGGGACACATATGGTGGAAGTCTGAATTTGGCATATTCCATGGCTCTAAGTAAATATAACACTCCATCATTAAGGTCATCAACATACAACAATTTACTGTTTACAAAAAAATTTCAATTAGAGATCAGCAAATACTTTAGAGACAATTCCAATGAAAATGTAAAAGCTGATTTCTATAATCAAATTGAAGATAATATATCAAATGTTGAAGAAATAAAGAAACTGCTTAAGAATAATGATGTCGCTATTGAATTTTTTATTGCAAAAAAAAGACCTAAATACACTGAATATGAGAATAAATATGGAGCACTTATTATGCGTAAGGATTTAGTATCTCCTGTCTATGTTGAATTATGTGACTGCGATTCGCTAAATCTATTTGTTTATTCTAACACTATTGGTGAAGCTGAAGAATATGCTAGCAAATATTATAATATCAGCAACTCCGATATTTATAATCTGATTTGGAAACCATTAGAAAAGGAAGTTCCCATGCAATCACATGTATATATTAGTGGATGTGGCGCAACATTATTTGTTAATTTCTCTGCTCTTTCAAATGGAAAAGAAAGACTTGGGAATTTATATGATATCCATAATGTTTTTAGCACATCAGACATTAAGTCCTTGAAGAACAAAGATTTTCAATACCACAATGCTATTTTATATGGTGGTATAGATTATAATACACCTATAGAAATCATGACAACAGAATCACAAGAATACACTAATAATACAGACGCAAATGACTTTGCTTCATATCGTGGAATTGGTGAAAGAGGTGCTTGGGGGAACCTCCAATACTCTAAAGAAGAAGTTGATTCTATCGAAGATGTTTTGTCAAAAAAGGGCTTTTTAGTTTCAAAATATGAAGATACAAAAGCTACAGAGGAATCATTTAAAGCGTTAAGTGGTAAGTCTCCTGATATAATACATATTTCAACTCATGGTTTTTTCTATCAACCATACATGCAAAGTTTTAGGTCTGATTATAAAAATTATTACTATTCTAATAAGACAAGTGACAATCTTTTGTATAACGGGTTGCTATTTTCAGGAGCAAATAATGCTTGGGCAAAGAATATTTTGATAGATGGCGTTGAAGATGGCGTGTTGACTGCAAAGGAAATATCCTCACTTGACCTATCAAGGACAGATCTAGTTACATTGTCAGCATGCCAAACAGGACTGGGTGAATCTAATGACACTGATGGTAATGAAGGTCTTATACGAGCTTTTAAAATTGCAGGAGTTAAAAATATTATCAACACATTATGGAGCGTTTCAGATAGTGAGACTTCTTATTTTATGAAGATATTTTATAAAAACTTATTAGAAACAGATAACCCAAAATCAGCATTAGATAAAACTGTCAACTTTATTAAAAAAGAACTCCCAGATCCTTATTACTGGGCTCCATTTATACTTGTTGAATGAGTTTTGTGCTCATATGCTAATTCTCTTTAATTAAAATAAATAGTACTAGGGCCATCTAAAATCAAATTACTCATTATGATAAAAATCGTTTAGCAATAACCTAATCTGTGTGTCAATATGTATTGACTTACGCATATGGACAGGCAGACATTAAAACGGTATTACTAAATTTGAAGAATTGTAAAGCAAATATGAGAAATAGTTACATTCATTTAATTACATCCATTGTGTTGTTGCTTCCCATTAATGCTTTGGCATATGGTACTGGAGGTTTGCAGATAGTAAATTTGTCAGAAAAAACTGGCAAAAGCATAGAAACTGCAAAGAGTTATTTTGAAAATGGTGATTTTGAAAAATCTTTATCTGTGCTTGACTTAATAGAAAATGATTGTATTAATTCAAGTATAGACAAGGTGAAGGGAGACTTTTATTATTTAAAAGCTATGTCCCTTTTTCTAATTGGTGACCCTGAGACGGTTGAGTTTGATGAGGTAATAAGATATGGAGAATGTGCCATAAAGACTATCTCAAATGTTCTGGATTATGACACATTTGCCGAATTATGCCTCGCAGTTGGAATGTGCTATGAACAAAAAGGTAATCCTCTCAAGGCTGAATCATATTATAGAAAGATTGTGATAAACCAAGATCTTGTTCCTTTTACATCTAAAACAATTACAGCTATCAAAGGCCTTTATAATCTTTATACGGAGAGTTGCAATAATATAGCAGCAGATGAATGTGTCAATCTTTTACGAGTTTTTTTTAAACATGTAATTGAAGATAAAAACCAGATATATGATGAATCCTATGCTGAAACCATAACAGAGTTTATTTCCTTCTTCAATTATGTTCAAGATAAGGAAATGTCCAGTCAGGCTTATGAACATAAAGCTAAAGTTGTTTCAATAATATATGGCAAAGAATCTAATGAATATCTGGAAAATATGCTTGAATATGGACTGGTACTTCAGTTTAAGAATAAAGATGTTGATGGAGCTTTGAGGGTCTATAATGAAGTGCAAATAATTGGGAAAACTATAAATAACCCTATTGTGACAAAAGTTATAGGCAAATCTCTAGTAGACTGGTTTAATCAATTCGTTCTTGATGACGATGTGGAGAATGCCAAATTAGTATCGACCAAAATTGAAAACTTATATGATGAATTAAATGATGACTCCAAAGCAGAGTATCTTGTTGCAAAAGCTGTATTAACATATCAAATCGGACTTTATAGGGATTGCATTGAGGCTTGCAAGAATGGGATACAACTACTAGAAAATGAATTTACAGATGAATATATGTCGTTGCTTTTATTGAACAATTTTATGGGTCGTTCTTTTTATAATGATGGTGACAAGAAATCAGCATATATTTATTTGATGAAAGCTAAAGATTTAGAGATATTGGTTAACGGAAATGTTTCAGAAGGAACAATAGATTTGCTTCAAAAATGCAAAAACTAAGATTAATATTTAATTTGTTAGTTATAATAGCATTTGCTAATAAATGCTATTGCCATAATACGTTGTTGTCACAAGGTATAGACATCAAATCTTCTAGTGAGGGAAAAAAGATGAAAGAAGCTTTTGGTAGTCTGTTTTGCGATGAAAACAATTATGTGATTGACGAGAATCTACTGAAGTGGAATATCTTTGTTGATTTTGGAGATTTAAAATCAGCAGACATAGAATCAAAAACATTCTTTAATCGCCACGATAAAATGTCTCCGTTGCAGTTGGCATGGGGCATGTATAATATGGGGGCGCAACAATTACTAATGAAAGATTATGTAATAGCTCTCAGTGCTTTTAAAGAATGCAATAAAGTACTATCTTTAGTACAGAATTCTGATCGCCAAAAGTGTATGACACTAAATGGCATCGCTACAGCATATTGTTATCTTGGTGAATTTGGAATAGCAAAATGGTATGTAGATGAAGCAGCGGAATTGATTGGAAATGAGAATCTTTGTGACAGCGTTCTCATATGTGATACTTTCAACAATAAAGCATACATACTTTATCGATCAGGCAACTATAGTGAAGCGGAACAACTTTATAAGCAAATAATTAAGTCACATCTGGGATTAAATATTTTAACAGCAAAGGCATACAATAACTTATTTTTGTTATACTTCGCCCAAAAAAGATTCTCAGAGTGTGAGTATATCTGTGGTATAATTAATGATACTTCTAAAAAGATTCCCTATGATATTGCTCTTAATCAAACCTTGTTTTATTCCATTACAAAGCAATCAGAAAAAGCAAAAGAAAAATTACAATATCTGAATTCAATTTCAAAAGAAGAGATAATTGACCATTATTTGAACTTCCCGATTAATATGATCGAAGGTTATTGGGCACAAATCTCTGACGGACTAATTTTGGCAAATAATCTTTCAGCATTTGAAACACTAGATAGTGAAATAGTTGAGAATGCATACGAAAATCAAATCTTTTATAGTTATTATTATCGTGGTTTCTTTCAATTGATTAATGCCATTATACGTGATTCTGATGATAAAGAATTTCATGACAAGTTTTTGCAATATAAATATTTTCAAGATGAAGCAAAACGCAAAACACACAATGATTCGATCAATTATGAATATGAATCAAACAAGTTATATCGCGAGATGTTATCATGCATTATGGATCGTTTAGAACAAAAGCTTTCTAACAAAATCTTATTTCATGATATTCAGAATTGTCTTGAAGACAACGAAATAATATTAGAAATTTGTGATGTAGCACAATTAGATTCATTTCCTAAAAGAAAGAATTATTATGGTGTTTATATTATAAAGAAAGATTATAAACATCCAAAAATATTGTTGATAGGAGAAATGAACAAAATAGACTCAATGTTTATAGATAGTGATGTGTTAGGAATAAATGAACTTTATAAAAGCGATGGAGCATCTCCTAAGCTATATTCTGCAATTTGGGCGAAACTTGAACCACATCTTGAAAATATTGAAACTATCTATTATTCTCCATGTGGCAATTTGCTAAACCTAAACTTCGATATGATTTGCGATGAATATGGGAGATGTCTTGGAGATAAGTATAATATGGTTCGACTTTCATCAACTGGTCTTGTTCCTGAATACAAAAAGCAGTCCAATACTTACTCTTCATCTGTATTGTTTGGTGATATTAAGTATGATGCCGATCCACAGGAAATGGAGGAGCAGAGCAAAAATTATAAATCGTTCTCTGGTGAAAACATCAGTGAGAACCTGACACTTCGTTCCCTAAATGATAGAGGGCGATGGGGCATTCTGCCATACACTAAAATAGAAATAGAGAATATTTACAAAGCACTTTGTCCAAATGGGATTGACGTTACGATGTATCAAGACATCAATGCAAATGAAGAAGCATTCAAGGCACTTGACGGCAAATCACCTGACATCATCCACCTTTCTACTCATGGATTTGTAATTGACACTCATGCAAAAGCAGAAGGCAACAAATTTGTAGACAACATATCTTTATTAGGCGATAAAGAGGATTATTTGTTGTGGTGTGGACTTATGATGGCTGGCTCCAACAATGCCTGGACAGGCAATTTCAACTTAGAAAATGTTGAAGACGGTATTCTAACTGCAGATGAAATTTCTCGTTTAGATTTGTCAAATACTAAGTTAGTTGTACTTTCAGCATGTGAAACAGGGCGTGGCAAGATAGATCCAGTAGAAGGCGTGCTTGGATTGCAACGTGCTTTTAAGAAAGCAGGTGCCCAAACAATAGTCATGAGTCTCTGGAAAGTTCCGGACGAATCCACCTCAATTCTTATGACACAATTCTACAAGAACTTGATAAGTGGCATTGAGCGTCACCAAGCTCTCAAAGATGCTATGAATTACGTTAAAACACTTTATCCTGATCCATACTATTGGGCAGGCTTCATAATGTTAGATTAACAGAACAACATTGAGGTTGCAACGTCATGATTTTAATGCCCAGAAAAAACCATTCCAACGAAATTCAATACCATTTACCATGAGATATGGTAAACCATTATTGGAGATTGTGTTCACGAAATCTATGATACTCATATTAAAGCTCCTTTCTTTATTATAAATTGCTGGCAATATTACCAGTGCTGCAAAAATAGTTAATCAAACTCACATAAACAATAGCATAAATAGAATCGTTATTGATTGTAAATGTTTTATTTATAGACGCATTAAAAAAACTCTGCATCGGTTGTTAACCTTTGCGGAGTTTTTGTCATAAAGTGTGTAACAAGATTTATTATTAACAAACAAAAACGATACAACTATGTTAACAGCAGCAATTATTATCTACGTCATATTGGCGATTTTGTTTGGTCCTGAATGGCCTCTATCTATGTTTGCAAAAGCAGGACTCTTAGGAAAAATTATTGTAGCAGCATGGGCGACTCTGCTTATTGCTGGCATGAACGCATAAAAACATTGAGATATGGATAACAATGACACATTAAGCGCAATCGGTGGATTCCTCATGTGGGCATACTTTATTGTGAGTCAAATCATGAGTTTCGTGTTCTTTATTGATTATTGCAGAAGCGATGATTCAATACTCCAAATCATTTTCATAGACACTCTTTTATCCGAAATAAAAGGTCTACTCTGGATTTTCTTCGTATGGTAAAAAAATAATAACATACATCAACTAAAATAACAAAAACATGAAAAAAGCATTTCTACTCTTTGGGCTGGCTGTTCTTCTGACAGCTTGTAGCGATAGCCAAGACTTTAGCACCAGAGATAATTACGGGATGAACCAAGCTTATGCTGCCACTATTCCCAATGATTACAGTAACATACAAGCTGAAGCTTCAAATGAGAGCATAGTATATATTTGTACTGGACCAAACTCTAAGCGCTACCATAAGTATTATGACTGCAGAGGGCTGGGGCGATGCTCAGGGGATATAAAAGCCGTCTCTGTCAGCAAAGCCCAATCATTAGGCCGTACTCCTTGCAAGGTGTGCTATTGACACCAATTGTTAACCTTTTATGTTATTATATCATAAAGGGAAAGAAACATTTTATTCACTCTTCAATAACATAAAAAATGAAAAAAGTATTAGGAATTATCCTCATCATCGTAGGCATCGTTTGCTTGCCTCAAGCATTCACTCCAAGTGCACCTGAGACTATAGGTGGCCTAATCGGAATATCTCTCATTACCTTCTTGCCTGCCTTTTTCTTGCTTCGCAATAAAAAGGATGAGAATGAGAACGATGAAAAAAACCAATAACAGTATCAACTTTTTAATCAAAGTATTGACAATGAAAACAATGCAAGAAATAGAACGTCGGCTTATGGGAGACTTCACCATTGAATCAATGATGGGTAATCAGGTTGAGATTAACCAAATGCCGTGTTACAGCGAGGATTTCAACCTCCGCATGATGCAAGAGCAATATGCCCACTGGTGTATTGCAGTAAAGAAACTTTTCCTGACCGATATGGTTGAGCCTAATTCCATGAAGGGACGTTTTGCTGGAATGATGAAACGCTATATGACGGATTATGCCAAAAAAGAAAGTAATCGTAGCAATCAAGCAATGAAATATCTATACAACAGTTCCGATATGTCGCTGCTTGTTCACCAAATTTCCATGCTAGCTAAATATTCCCATTATAAAGACGTTGATGACATGGATGACATACCAGAAGAGATGCGAATGAAATCATTGGATCCAGAAAGTGTTTCCGTAAGCATAGCATTATATGTAATGTTTACAATTCTAGTAAATGATAGTGTTGACACAAAGCAATTTAATGACTTGTTTGTTAATGTATGGTTTGACTATTACAACAACTGGATGGCACGAGAACTAATGTTCAAAATGCGTGGAAACGCTACCATTCAAGATTTTGCTGGTGTCTTAATCTGCTGAGATATAAAGAAATAATCAAAAAAATATCAATAAAAAAATGAGCAATATGAAAAAGTTTTTTAGTATTCTATTAAAGATTTTGGGGTATATACTTACATTCACTCTCGTTATCGGTGGTGGCCATGTGATAACTCGTGATGCAGATATTTATTTTGGCAATATGAAAGCCTTTAGTGCACTCTTAGTTGTAATCTTATTTTATTTGGCCGCAGCATGGCTATGTTTCTGGGGAAGTAAAAAATTAAAAAACAATAATAACCAAAAAGAGAATAACCAGTCATGAAAAAAGCATTATTAATAGCAGGTGGCGTTTTTATCGCACTAGCCATTATAGGTAATATTGTTAGAACTATTGGTAAGCCAGTAAAAACGACTAACACAGAGCCTTTTGCTGCTCAGATTGAAAAAGCAAATCAATCTTGCCCAATACCAGTTGCTGGAGGTGCTGGATATGTTAGTGCCATAAAACTCGAAGACAACAATGTCACATATTATATTCATTATAATGAGAAGAACAATAATCCGATGTTGTCTAAACAAAACCAGGAGAACTTAAAAGAAATGCTAATTATGTCTCTTTTATGTATGAACGGTCAGGAATATGGACAAGGTGATTTTCTCATCAGCGAACTAATCAATGAAGGGTGTGGTCTAAAGGTGGTCTATACTGATGCCACAGGGAAAAAGACTGAAAGTGTTGCCTCAGTTAGTGAGCTGAAAACAATGAAAGAAAAGTTTCATTTAAATCCGCATGAAGCTTTACACAAGATTCTTGAAATGGAAGTAGAAGCAGAACGTGCATCATTACCATTAAAAATTGAAGACGGCATGTTCATTACCAACTATGGTCTTGATAGAGAAAATATTATTATAACTATTAGCCTAGATGAAAATATGTATTCACTTAGTGAAGTAAAAAAGCAGAAAGATTATCTTAAGATGTCAATACTCCAAGAAGGTTTACAAGACTATGAAACAAAAGCTCTACTTGATCTATGTAAGGTGAGTCATACTGGACTGGTTTACCGAATGACCGGCAATCATTCAAAGAAGCATTGTGATATAATAATCACAAGCGATGAAATAAGAAAAACTGTTCCTGTACCATCTAACATAAGCATCAATTAGAAAAAATGAAAAAAAAATTGAATCGCATGTTAACCTTTTACATTGTTTTTTCATAAAGTATAAAGAAACATATTTAATAATTTCAAAACTTTTTAGATTATGAAAAAGACAATTCTAATTATCGTAGCTTGCATTCTTGCAACAATTACTGGTTATGCACAGTACAATGTGACTTATCGCAACCAATACGGTCAAACTATTGGAAGTTCCACAACAAGTCGTAATTATGGTGGTGGCTACTCAACAACTTACCGTGACCAATATGGACGCAGTACCGGGTCATCAACAACAACTTCTAACTATGGTGGTGGTTATTCCACAACTTATCGTGACCAATATGGGCGCAGTACAGGTTCTTCAACTACATCATCAAACTATGGAGGTGGATATTCCACAACCTATCGCGACCAATATGGACGAAGCACTGGGTCTTCAACAACTACCTCAAACTATGGAGGAGGCTACACGACAACTTATCGAGATCAATATGGACGAGTAGTAGGAACATGCTCTGGATGGTAAGAAGGTTATGATTACGCTATTGATACTCTCAGGTATTATATATCTGATACTAAAACTAATAATTGGAAACAAAGATGGAAACGAACAAAAACAATGATAATGAGCCAAAGAAATCTTGGCTGGAACGAAACCTCTGGCTTGTCGCTTTGGGAATAGCAATATTCATGCTGAGAATGTGCAAAGTGTTGGCACAATAAAATCAGTTACATATCGGGAGTGATAATTATTCACTCTCGATTTTACTCATAAAAAATGAAAGATGTTAACCTTTCTATTACTTCTGTCATAAAGGATAAAGAAACTTTTAAACACTTTTGATATGAAAAATTTAATTTACTTCAGTATTATTCTAATTCTTGCTGCATGCAGCAGCAAACCATCAAACCAAGATTTTCTTAGTGACAATAATCTCTCTACCTATAACATAGATCCTGGTAGTGTGTACACTGAAACTGAATGTCAGTCTATTTGCTATGACGATTATGAGGATTTAGATGATATGGATTATTCTGAATATAATTATGAGTCATATGACCAGAGTGGAAATTACTACTATACATCTGTTGATGGTTATGGCAATATCACAGTTTATGACAGCAATGGAAACTATTATCATTACACAACTGATGATTTTGGAAATACCTCTGGTTATGACAGTAATGGGAACTATTATCATTATTATAATGACGATTTCGGAAACACATCAGGATATGATAGCAATGGAAACTACATACACACATATACAGATGATTTCGGTAATACAACTGGCTATGACAGTAACGGAAACTACTACTCGGCATATACAGATGATTTTGGAAACACAACTATTACATCATATTAGACACTAGCAGAAAAAGCAAAAAGGCGGAGCTGTCTCAACAGGCAACTCCGCTAGCAATTTAAAAAGAAGAAATCAACTCACTCTGAACACGAAGCCATCTGTAAAGTCATAATCGTAGCGGAAAAGTTCGTTTGAATAGGCCGAGACGTCTAAGAAGCGTCTTAGATGCTCGGGCACTTCGTCAAGGATTCCAAGCTCCTCGATCAGATCCTCGGCGAACTCTTCCTCACTGTGCCACTCACCGCAGTAGTTCTCACGGAAGTCTTCCACTGTCAGGTCGTCCTCGCATCGCAGGTCCAGGAATGCCTCATATGCACGCTGCTCATCCTCGTCAAGTTCGCCATAGGCCTTGATGAGGTCGAATGTCTCCTCATCGAGACCGCACTCGCTATACCAACAATCGGGAATGTTATCGCAATCTTGGAACATCAGCTCTGGGTCCTCCTCGTCACGATGTAGGAAGTAGCAGACCTTCATAAACTCGTCGTAGTCATAGTACCGCGCCAGCGATATCCACATACCGGTCAAGTCGCCGTTATTGTACTTGGCATAAGTACCAACATACAGGGCAGGCTCACCTGTGCGGTAGTCATGCTTGAAGTCAGCGAGGTCAATCTCGTCATCATCATCGTTATTACACTCAACCTCAACATTATTGAGATTGTTAGAACTTGAGAGAGCCTTTACACTCTGCTCCATGTCTGTGCTCTGGGCACCATTCATTGATTCATTGAAAAGAGATAATTCATTCATAGCAGTAAATATTTAAAAAGTTAAACATCATTCCTGTTTTCGTCAATGGGACACCCAAGTCATTTGAGGCAGTGTTTTTTGACCAAGTCATAGATGGTTTGTTGGTCTTCATCCATCTTCATGATGGCCGTCCGCTCCCTCCGGGACTCTGGAAGCGT